>ENA-OOXY01000840-OOXY01000840.1-human-gut-metagenome-genome-assembly--contig:-NODE-840-length-24528-cov-2.377232_pt1 | contig 24528 bp, 25 predicted proteins | sample MGYA00241593_ERZ501355 | MGnify/ENA primary metagenome ERZ501355 (study PRJEB25962, sample SAMEA2042739) | human gut metagenome | biome: human gut; feature: human-associated habitat; material: faeces... | reverse complement strand
GAGACTTATAAAAAAGATTAACAACAAACTATGCACTTAGTTGCGGAATTAAGGTTGTATCAAATCAAACAATGAAAAATAAAACATCTATAATAATTGTAGTTTGGGGAATAGCGGTATTATGTACACTATTCTTGAGTTCATGCAAGCGACCAGAGGTCTTAGACAATAGTACTCTTGTAAATAGCGCAAGAAACGTGGCTTTGACCTTTGGTCCTGCGTATGTTCCATTTTTTAAAGAGGCTAACGTATCGGATGTTCAAGTTTTCCAAAAGGAGGATTATGGGGACAGCTTTCCTGAAATAAAAAAACAGATAGGAAGAAAGTACTATACTGTAACTTTTACATATGATAGTACTGCCGTTAAATTTGATTTTGGATTTGCAGCAAGAGTCAGAATATGGAAAGATACAGGGGAACCATTAGATGTTATATTTGGTAATGGTTGGGGAAGAAATTTTCTATTTAAAACCTTTGTAGAGCAAACCAATCACTCACCAAATGACTATGAGAAAGTGGCTTCTGACTCTATTGTTAAAGTACCATTGCAAACTGTACATGAACCAGAGAGTATTTGGAATTCCAATGCTGACAACAAACAAGACAGCCTATCAACGAGAGACTTTCTAACAAATACAGAGAAAGAGAAAATAAAAGAATTGGCTTCACAAGTTCCAGACAGCATAAGAAATCGTTTTGCAAGTTTAGTGAATAAATGGATCATAGCAATAGATCATAATCCTAAGACGCGATATAGTGCAAGCACATATTCATATGCAAAATTGCCTGAGTTCATTCCTCTCAAATCAATGGGAAAACAAATAGTTCCACTAATTATGGAACGAATGATAAACTCTTCCGATTTTTATTTTCTTGTTCTTTATGAAGCTGTTCTGGAAGGAAATGAAACGAAAGACGATTCTAAGTTTAGCGAAAGCGAACAAATCAGAGCTATAAGGTGTGTAAAAAAATGGCTGGAAAAACAATAATGGGCAATTTCTTCTTCATAGCTATCATAAAGAAAAAGTGTCCGCGATGTCAGACGGGTGGCATTACGGACACTTTTTATTAGAACATTTGCGGGTAGACAACCACCTGAGACCTGTTGTTCATATCAATATTATCCCATATTATCTGGCTACTTGTCTATGTAAGATGCTACAAAATAGACAATCGAAATTACCGTATAAAGGAAACACGGCAAGAATATCCAAAGCAAAGTCTTTACCCAACCATTCGACAACCAAACTCCTTCATTTCTTGACATCATATTAGACATATCATAGAAATGGCGAGTGAGGATTTCCTTATTCGCCTTTCGGTGGTCTTCAAGAAGTTTGGACTCGTTTTCAATGAGTTTCTTCCTGTTGTTGATTGCCTGTTCCATATCGGCATCATCAACTTTAGCTTTGACAGTTATGTCTTTTACTTTGCCGATGTAGGCTTCAATAGCTTTGGTGACAGTATTCGCTTTATCTGAGGCTTCACTTAATTTGTCTTTTGCTTCATGCATAGAAGCAGTAGCCATTTCAAGGCCACTTTTTGCCGAAGTCAAACTATTGCCAGCATCCTTGTATGCTTGAAGTTGTTGGTCAAATTTGTCAGAAACCTTGTCCGTTTCAATGTTTTTGTCAATCGTATTCTCGAAAGATCCGAAATCCATATTTGAGATTTTACTTTTACCTATTGGCATAGTTTCAATGCTGTTGGTTGAACATTCGGTTATCTGCCATATCCTTGCTTCTTGCGAGGTCTGCACAGGCGATTAGCCATTAAAGCGCAACGATGCGCCCATGACAGTTCATCCTCGTCCTTGTCTCGTCCCCAACCAGAGGTAGCACCACCTCCGCCACCGCCAGACTGGACGGCAATGGTTGTGGCTGCATCAATGTATTCAGCAAAGAGAAGAATGGCTGTCTTCTGCACATCGCTAATCTTGGCAAACACATTGTCGGCATCCAAAGCAATATTCTTATCGATGACATCCAGACTGTTCTGTGGAATGTCAACAGGATAATGATGAAACTCGTCCGTATAAAAGTCGAAGTGACGTATCTTTGGAGTGTTGTCCGCAGTAGGCATGGGTTTGGGTACAGTCATAATCTTTGGCTGTTGGGTATTCTTTGTTGGAGTTGAAACTGGTTTCTCCAATTCTTGATGATGCAGTTTTGCCCAAGTGCCTTCAATCTTTGAGGGCATCAGACAACGACCTTTGCCAAGTTCCGAGGACTTATAAATGGAGTTACCACGCTTGATGGCATAGCCACGCACTTGTCCTTTATTGTCGGATTGCAGTTTGACATCATATCCCATTTGCGTGAGGCATTTTGTGTATAGTCCCCAATCAAAGCACGGCATCTTAGTCAAAACGGAAAGACAATCATTGGTTATCGCTTCCTTGTTTTGGCGACTTACCTCTTGGGCATCTTTCCATCCACGCTGTTGCCCAACCTTGGCGGCAGCAGCCATCGCTCGCTCATAGATATAATGGGCATCATTCACGTTGCCCCTTATGTCTATGCGGTTCGCATCAATGTGAAGGTGCATAATGCCACTCTTGCTGTCACGATGGAGCGCAACTACATATTGGCTGTCTTTGAGGTTGGTTGCCTTTGCACTCTTGCGCTTCGACTTGGCTGAAAGGTCAACCGCATCAAACGCACGGATAAAGTCATCCGCCAACCTCTGCCATTCCTCCATCGTCCAACCTTGCGTTTCCTCCGAGGTTGGGGAAACCTCGATACGTATCATGTTCCTTTTGAGCGGATGATAACGGTTCAATTTGTCCTCAAACTTCTTCTGCAAGGCAAGCATTCTTGCCCACATTGCCGTTGGGGAAATATCATCGGGCAAGAGATTGGTCTTTACAATCTCTGCCTTGTCCTTATCCACTGAGTAACGTATGGCATTTGCGCCATGACTTATTACCTTTGCTTTTGCTATCATATATGTCGTATGTTCTATTGTGTTAAGTATTTCTCTATCTCAATCATGCGGTTCAAGATTACCTCTGCGCTTGTTCTCCATCGTTTCATAAAGATTTCGCTACGGAGAATGTTCTCACGTTCCGTAAGCGGACGTCCTTTGAGAAAGCCGAACAATTTTTGTATATCACCCCTGGCGTCCGAAAGGCTGTTCAAAGCCTCCATTTCTTTGTCAGTCAGGCGTTGTTTGGGATATTTGCCCTCCAACCGCTTGCGTGCGTATGCGCTTGTGGTCAGTCCGCAAAGGGCAGCATATTCCGCTATCTCCTTATGGAGTTGCGGTGTCAGCCTTACTATCAGGCGGCTCGTGTATTTCGGAGCCTCCTTATCTATAAATTTCTTATTCATACCAAGTATTGCTTCTATAAAAGTGTGCAACCCAATGCGAGCTTGCGAGCGTTCAAGAAGTCCATTGGCATACGGACAAACGAAGTGCGTTTGTATGACATTGGTATTTCTTGCATAGCACTACTATCAGAGTTTACGCACAAGCACGATACGCACTGTGGTTGCACCAGTTCACAGACTTGTTGTATAACGGTTCTCAAATTACCCAAGCAACAGCAATTGTGGGGCATCCTCCGCTTCCATCTGTTCTTTGACAAATTGCCTTCTGGCTTCTGCCTCCAGTTCCATGTCAGAGACGCTTGGCGGTGGAACATCTTCCTCCTCGCCATTATCGCCATTTCCAGAAGTTAGGGAAGAAGAGGAACTGTTGGCAAGTTGTGTAGGAGAAGTACCGCCATTCTTGATGGGTGGATCCTCCTTGTTAGGGAATGCGGTTGTGGAAGTCATAGTATTAGACTTGCCGGAACAGTCTCTTTGGTTGATGGGAACATAGTGAGGATTGACATATTTCTTGTCGTCAACAATCCATGCAGAAATGCATAGCAATGTGTGAACACTTCCTCGTCTTGTCTGTACAGAAGAAAGGATGCCCAATTTGTTCATGTGGTCAAGCATCTTGGAGACGGTTTTTCGGTCACATTTCCATAGTTTGGATAGAGCCACCTCTGACATGTTCACTTCCCACAATTCTGTTGTGGACTTCCCAACCTCATTTGAGGTTTCAATCTGTCGTGTCACAATCTGAATGAGTTGATAAAGGCATGAAAGGCGATTGATGCCAGCCGTGCCACCCATCAGATAGTTCACTTGTTCATTACTCAGGATAATGCTGTTGAAAATATTACTGTTCATCGTTGTTTTATTTTTGTTGTGTAAATCTGTTCATGCTGTTATATGGAAAACTCCCTGCCGTCAAAAGAGAAACTATCGCCTCATGCCGAAGTCTCTCTCTGGCATATAATACTCCTTGTCGTATGCGATATGGTCAAGCACACGTTGCAGTCGGTCAAGTTGGGGACTGTCAAGCACTTGTATGGCATTGATGGTAATTTTCTGTGATGCTATTCTTCGATGCTCACAGTTTCTTTCAGACATGGTTCCGTCACCGTCAGCATAGACCGAATGAAGATAGGTATTGACTGCTTCCGTCTGTTCCTTGCTTGGGTAAGCAGCAGGGAAGCGGTCGGAAATGTAGTCTACCATATTGCTGACCGCATTAGCCAACAGAGGGTCGCGTTTTTGCAGACTGTTTACAAGTTCATCTTTCGTCATAATGCTATGGTCTATTGTTCATTTCATTCAGACGGTTTGCAGCCTCCAGTCTTATCTCCTCCTCCGACATGGCTCTTGCTCCTCGTACCCAGTCAAGCAAGGCTTTCTTCTCAAAGAAGATGAGCTTGCCAGCAGGCTTGAAGTACGGCAACTGGTTAAGATGCGTCATCTTGTAGAGCGTGCTCTTGGCAATACCGAGAAAGGCGGAAGCCTCTTCAAGGTTCAACACTTCCTTTGTCATATAGCAAAGGTTCTCCAACTTGTTCACTCTCGACTGAAGCTCCACTATCTTGCGCTCATGGTCGAGGTTCATCTTTAATGCGTTCTTTTCTGTCATAAATCTGATATTTTGTTTATTTCGTTATCGATTTCGGCTGCAAAGGTATATTGTTGCCAATGATATTCAAGCAGCCGTTATGGTTTATTAAAAGTGCTGATTTTCAATTCTTTGGTTCTATTTTACCATGCTGCAATGTGGTAGATTGGTCGGACACTCACTTGAAATTCAGCATCTTCAAATGTCTATCGTTCAAACATTCACAAAACCAAGGATTGGACAATAAGGGTGGCAAATCTTTGGTTCTATTGCCAGTTCTCGTTTTTGAAAATGTCCAACAGAGTGCAAAACAAAATTTAACACCCGATTTTCGCAGACCAAGCCGTTTGAGGTCAAAACCGTTTGCAATAACCACATTTGGGGTACAATGGTAGGAAAATGAGTTGTGAATGAGAGAAATAGGGATTTCCCCTCGTTTTTCAAGGGACAAATTTGTACCTTTGCAAACGAAACAGAGGTATTCCACAAGGGATATTTCGGGCGAAGTGTTCTTGACTTTATTTTTCCGTGGTTTTGTCCCGTTTTTGTCCCTCGCTGATTTTGTATCACGAGACAAGAATTTGCAAGTGGCTGATTTACAGCTATTAAAGTTATGTTTTGGAGAATTGGTAACGGCAACCACCAGAACGGGCCCTGCCCGCCCGTGAACGTCGCGTCGGTCAGGAACTCATTCGTGCGGAATATCACGTCGTCAATCTCCTCTTCGAGAAGGTTGATGCCGAAATCTACTGCTGTGCTGTCGTTGGGCATGGTTGTAATCGTTTATGGGGTGATGAGGTTTTTGTCTTTATCTTTCTTGCCGGTCCTTGTCTTCATGCCATTGTCCCGCCAGCGGTTGTAGGCGGCTGTGGCGTTCTCGCCGACACGGTGCTGGAAACGGGCCAAGGAGGTAACGATCCGGTCTGCCCGCTGCTTGGTGGCAAGGAAGCGGACACGCAGGATAAGCTTGTCGTTCGTGGCGGTAATCTCGTCGTAGATGGCAAGGTACTGCTTCTGCCGCTCACTGTTGGGCATGTAGCCCTTGCGGATGGTCTTGATGGCAAAATCGTACATCCTGGACAGCTCCGTCCACGCGTCAATCTCCTCGGGACTTGCCTTTCCGGTGAGTGCGCTCAGGTTATTCTTGAAGGCGAGCAGCCTGCTGTTGATCTTCTCTCCCTCCGTGAGCCAGGCGACATCCAACAGTCTGTCAGCGGTGTTCATGGCTTCAATCTTTGCCCGGCTCTCCAAGTCTTTCTGGATGCTGTCCGCCATCTCCACCTGAGGCAGCGAGGCTATCTGTGCGGCGGTACGAAGGGTGTTCTTGACCGAGGTCTGCGCCTTGGCACCTTTCCTGTAACTGTTGTGCGTCAGTTTGTAATAGACTTCCGGGGTGAGGCTGCCTGCCCCCAACTCCATCACCATGATCTGCCCGTACTTGGAAGCGTCATGGTTGTAGGTGACGTGCTGTGCCCACGACTGAATGCTGACCAGCATGGCTGTCAGCATGAGTAGGTGTCGTCTGCTTGTTTTCATATCGTTTCATGTTAATATCCTAATTTTCCGGCTCCTTTCCATCTGCCAAGGGCCTCTCCCGCCATCTCCCTGAGGGTCTTGGACCGGTAGAGCTCTCCTTTCCAATAGCTCGTCCGCGCCTGGATGAACTTCCATGTCTGAAAATACGCGGCGTTGACAATGTCCTTGATGCGGTCAAGCGACCTGTTGATGTTCTCTACCATCAGCATCATCGAAGCGGGCGTGCAGCTGACCTGACCGCTGGCATAGGCGGCAAGGACGGAAACGGACGAATAGAGGTTGCGGCACTCCGCACTGAGGTTTCTGACGGCTCTGGCGTTGACGGTCAGGAGCAGTGTGTCGGCGGACTCTATACGCCGTCGCTTGATGATCTTGTCGTTGTACTCCGACAACAGTGCCTTGTATTTGCCGAGCTTGTCAGAAACATCATCATAGGTGCGATAGACGTTGAAACCGGTGCTCACCGTGCTATAGACCAGGTCGATGATGTCGAAGGCACGCGTGTATTTGTCGAGTTCGATGTTGATGTCCCTGTACTGGCGGTGCGTCGCCTCACTGGTCTTGTGGAGCAGTTGGTTGCTCTCTTCCAGGACAGACCTTGCCAGAAGCAGACTGCGCTGCTTCTTGTGGTCATTGATGTACGCCTCTATCGTCGGGATATCCCGTGGCACCTGCGCCGTGAGCCTAAGCGGAAGCCCCATCAGCATCACCGTCAGTACAGCCATCAGCCGATAACCGAAAAGTCGGAACTTATTGTCCGTATTGCTTGTATTATTGGTATTACTCATACTCCTTATATTATTAGTTGAATCAAGGGAAACGGTCTTCGTCATCCTCATCTTCTCTTTGATAATTGGCACTGCCGCCGTTTCGCATCCATCGCCTGTGGCACCGCTCGGCGATGCTGAGCTTCCGGTTGCTGTCGGCATTCAGTTTGGGTGCTAAACCCTTAGCCCAGTCCAAAAGACTGTGGCGGTAGTGAAGGAATTTCTCTATCATGACCAAATCGGTGTAGATGCGTGCCAGCCTTGCCTCGATGCCACGGGCTATCTCCAACCGGTCGCTCGCCCATAGCAGGTGGTGGACATCCTCCGTGGTATCCTCCTCCACTTCCTTTGATCTGGCATATTCCACCGTGACATCACAGTCGGGATGGGCTTTCTTCAGCTCGCTGATCTTCTGATTGACAAGTCGCGCGTTCTCCTCATCCGACTTATTGGTATCAAGCGTCATGGTCTCTGCCACCGATGTGTCGCTCCAACTGCTCGTCAGGCTCCAGTCTATCTGTACGATGGCACGGTGAACCTTGATGCCCATGAAATACTTGGGCTTGCGGGCGATGGAGACAGTAGCCTTGAAGGTTACTGTTCCCTTGACATTTCCCACTGTGCCCTGTCTGACAAAGGTGTTGCCCGACCAGCTGCCGTTGTCTGTCCAACTGACGTGATAGGCATCCTTCATGTTCTTCATCAGCTGTGGGATGCGGTTATAGTCGTCCGTCTGCGTCTTCTCTCCCTCCTGGGCTTCCGTGATGGCCTGCCGAGTCTGTACAATCTCGTCGTTGAGGTTGTCAAGCTGCGACTGCAAGTCGGCGATTTTCTTCTTGTTGCTCTCGTAGGTTGTTCTGTACCGCTCGTAGTCCTCGCCACTGGTTCCGGACATCTTACGAAGCAGCTCACTGTTCTCCTTGTTGAGCTGGTCCACCTGAGCCTGGAGGACAGCCGCCTGCTGCTGGAGACGAACAAGACGGGTTTGCAGCTCGGCGGTCTCCACTCCACTGTCATCACTGCCCAACGATGTTCTCATGGAGCATTGACGGGTATGGGCACTGACGGTCTTGCCACAGTCGCCGCACTTATAGGTGGTGCTGCCCTTGCCCAATGTCCCCCCGTCATGACAGGTGATGCTGAATGTGGCGGATGAGGAACCGGCCAGCTTCCCGGCATCGGTGGTATCGTAACCGATATAATAGGTGTAGTTGGGCTCCTCGTTGTGTGTGCTGATATAGTCGTTCAATTCCTTGGTGTTGCTTATGTCCTGATGGTCGCCGTTGGCGTTATACTGCGTCAGGCGTGCCTGCATCTGTGCCATGAACGTGTTCCAGTCCATGCTGTAGCTGTCAAAGACTTCCTCGTATACTTCCTCCTTGATGTCCCATGATTTGCTTACCCGGATGGAATAGGCATAGGCCTTGGCATACTGTCCGCTTTTCTTCTTGCTCAGGATATAAGCTGAGGGAGAATAGTACATGTTGAAATGATAGCGCTGGTCCCTACTGTTGAGCTCCCTGACGCGCTGCCGGCTCCATCCGGCATGATTCTCAGAGTTGCAGAGGATAGCCTCATATTGTGCGCTGCTTGGCGTGAAACCGGCATCGCGGGTATTGATGCGGTACCAGTGGTCGCCATAGATGATGGCATTGTTGTCAGTCGGCGGACGGTAGTCGCACAGTGTCTCGGAGCCCTGGTCACGACGGTAAATATACACGCGTTGGGTGTAGTGCCGTCCTACGGCCGCCTGACTGTAGTCGTCCAGCCAACCGGTGATGTTGTAGTCGCTGAGTTTAAACAGCTCGCTGACGCTGTTCATGCCCGTCAACTTTTCAACAAACTGCCTGGTGGAGAGTTTTTTGAAGTCTCCGTACAAGTTGCTCGCATTGTCAGCAAGGGTGATCACACTCGTGGCTTTCTCGAGGAACGTCCCTCCGAAACTCGTGCCCTGGAGCAAATGGGCAAGACTGTTGCGGTAACCGGCATTGGCAAGGCCGACTCCTTTGTTGATGAGGTTATCCAGGTCCGCCTTCAGATGGTCCTTGGTGAAACGGCCGCTGATGTCGCTGCCGATATTCTCAAAGAGATTTTTCCAGTCGACACCACCCAACTGGGTTATGTCGACGATGGCTTTCAGTTCATCGCTTAGCTCCAGGAAGGCTATATCCTTAAAACTCAGACTGCTGTTGGTGACGACACTCTCGAACTGCTGGCACAACGACTTCACGTCCTCCGTCGTCTTCAACAGGTAGCTGCCCCAGTAGACAGCGGTAGACGGATCCTCCACCATCAGACGGGCACAGGTGACCGTCTTGGGGATGATGCGCTTCGAAACGATGTTATAGATGCGCGTATAGTAATAATTCTCCTTCTCATCATTCCACAGGTTGAGGTCGGTCAGCGCCTTGCGTTCGAGATACTTCGAAGAGAAAATGCCGGAGCTGGCGACGCCTGCAGCCTGGTAGCTGTCGTAGATCTTCTGTAGGCTCTCGTTGTGCAGCGCCTCGATGGCAGCTTCCGTCGCATACGCCTCAGTCATGCCCTCCATCGTCTTGTAGTCGATATTGATGCTGGCATACTGGGCCCTGACAGGGAGCACTGCCAAGGTGAGAAGGAGAATCTGTATGACGACCGTTGGTTTCATCGTAATGGTTTTTTTTCATCGTAATGGGGTTTGGGGAATTTTACGTTTTCTTTTGAAGACGGAGCACCCTGCCGGCCTTGTTGACCTTTTGGGCGAACTCCAGTGACTTGCTGATACCGGAAAGGGTCCAGTCGCGGCAATAAGCCTCTATGGCCTGCTGATGACTGCATCCGAGCTCCGACTTGTAGAGTTTCAGGGCTTCTTTCTCGGCGCGCTCCGTGGTGTAGGTCATATAACACTCCCGGGGCTCCTCCACGCCATAGACCTCACTGACGAGGCCACGGCGGATGAATACCTCGCGGAAGAAACTTCGGCCTTCGGTATTTTCCAACCGGTTGATGGTGAATATCTTGCGGCACTCCACATCGGTAAGACCGAGGATGGCCTTGATGTCGTCGAAACGCTCTTTGAACTTGCCCTGGTCGAGAAGGATCGTGACATCGGAGTTGTTGATGATGGCTTCTTTGACGATTGGACTGCCGATGATGTCCTGAAGCTCCTGGGTGACAACGCCCACCATGGCCCAGAACTTTCGGGCTGTCTTATAGAGATACTGGATATACTCCGCCATCATGGGAGAGGCGACGGCTTTCCATGCCTCCTCGATGACAAGGACCTTGCGGTTTTTCTTGATGCGCATCTTCTGAATGAAGACGTCCATGATGATCAGCGTGACCAGTGGGAACAGCGTCTTGTTGTCCTTGATGGTGTCAATTTCAAAGACGATGAAGGTCTCGTCGAATAGCGAGGAGTCGATGTTCTCGTTCAGTGTCCGTTCGTAGGTGCCGCCACGGTAGAACTCTGAGAGAGAGTAGTTATAGGAGGAGATGTCGATGCCGGTGATGCGGTTCTCGTTGCATATATACGGGAGGCGCGCCGTACTGTACTCGAAGAAGCTGTTGAAGGACAGTTCGCTGACAACCAGCGCACGACGGCGGTCCTCCATCTCCGCTATTCTCTTGTTGATGCGGTTCTCCACATCCTCGTTGGTGTCTGTAGGCTTGCCCTCCGTGGCTGTCTCTATGAGCAGCTTCTTGTGAAGCGCGTCCCGCTGCGACTTGCTGTAACCCTTGAAGCCGTTGAAATAGACCTCGTAGTATTCCTTGATCACCTGCTCGATAAGCAGTTCCTCTATCTTGCTGGGGACAGCGGAATAGCCTTTCCATATGAGCATGATAAGGTTTTTAAGAAAGTCCATCTTCTCCACGTTCAGCTCCTCACGCTGGATGCGGAAGGGATTCATGGTGATGGGATGCTCCTCGGTATAGCTGATGTACTTGCCGCCTGCATACTCGCACAGCCCCTCGTAGGAATTGCCGGTATCGACCATGACAACATCCGTCCCCTGCTCCCACAGCTGCCGGATGACGCTGTTCATATGAAAGGACTTGCCGCTGCCGCTGGGTCCGAGGCAAAAGAAATTACTGTTGTCCGTGAGCTTCCTGGCACCTTCCTTGCCGGAGATGTCGATGGCCACGGGAACACCCTGCCGGTCCGTGTAATAGACCTTCAGCGGCGTGTCCTCACTCTTGGGAAGACGCTCCTTATACATCAGACAGCTGGCGGCATCGCTGAGGGTCAGGAAGCGGTCGTAGTCCTTGTTGAGCGAATAGCAGTTGCCGGGGAACGAGCCTACGAAGAGCTCCAGCTGGTTGTAGGCGCGCTGACTGATCTGTACGCCGATACGCCCGAAAGCGTTCTCCAGATGATTCGTGCAGCGTTGCAGGTCGGCATCGGCGGCCACGGTAACAACAAGGTTGAAATGGCAATAGACCAGCTGCTTGTTCTCGCGGGCTATCAGCTCCTCCACTTTCTTGATGTCCTCGACGGCTATCTGATTGCTGGGATTGGGAAGTGAGGCATGGCGGTTCTTTTTCTTGGCCAGCCGGCTCATCTCCTGCTTCTGACTTGGCAGGAAGACAACCTGGTTATAGACGACACTCAGCACGCCCGGGATGCTGTCAACCATCGTCATCAGGTCAACGGGCATGGTGATGTTGTTGACCTCTATATTGGTGTAAGGACGGATGAGCGTCGGAAGGACGATGTTGTCAACGTCCACGAGACTGTACATCTTGAATTTGCGCCCTCCAAGTCCGATGTGGTCGTCAGTGACCTGGAAGTTGCTCATCGACACATGCCCGTCAGTAAAATGCTGGGCAAGGTACTGGTCAGCATAATGGCGCACCTCGTCAGCGGAGAGGAAACGGGAGGAGATGCCACGGTCGCGGAGCTGGTCACGGACCTTGCCGACCTTGACAAGGAAATCCTTCCACTTGCGGCCATCGTAGCTGAAAAGCCGCTCTTTCCGGTTCTCCTGCGTGATGGTCAGAAAAGTGGTGCAGTCGGTGTACTCACGTCCCTTGAAATAGCGGAAGTAGCTATCAGAGAGATACTCACGCTTGCCGTTGTTCTCTCCCCGATATCTTTTACGGGTGAAGACATCCTGCTTATGGATGGCATAACCCTCTCCAAGGGTGGCCATCAGAGAGGTCAGAACATTGGCGTAGGCATTGTACTCGGCGGTGTCGGCACAGTGCTTCTGTACGGGGTTGCGCATGGAAAGGACAGCGGACAGCTCACCGGTCTTGGTATAGAGCACGCCCATTCCCTCTATGTCCTCAATGGAGAAGTAAATCTCCTTGAAGATCTTGGCGCGCTTGCTGCCCGTACCGAAGCAATAAACAGACACTGACATGCCCAGACAGACGGCCACGAAGAAGATTATAACGTATAATGTCATCACTTTTTCTTTAAGTTCTCAATGATGTTTGCAGACAGGGGCAGACACCGGATATGAACGTCCGTGCCCGCCCCCTTTCATTCAACAGTGTTGCAGTTCCAGCATCATGCAATCGTCATGATTACAGGCGCTCACGGCAGGCGAATATATACAGCCCCCTGCCGATTTTCTTTGAGTAAAGGCCCTTGCGCTGCTTGACCAGTATCAGGGCAATGCCGACAGTGATGGTCACAGCGGCAAAGACCAGAGCCAGCAGAAAACCCAAAAGAGCATAGACGAGCATGAAGCCTAAGATGGCGACAGCGGCAGTAATGCCTGCCCAGGTGATATACCGGCCTTGCAGTCCCATGAACTCCAGCGGACGCTGGAGTCCCTTGAACATCTGACATTCCATCTGTGAGTCACTCATCTGTGTCATGGTCTGTGGGGATCAGCCTCCGATACCGAAGAAGAGAGGAAGGGCATTGGCTGCGGCAATGAGGAAGATGCAGGCTCCGACAATCATCATGATCTTCTTCTTGACATCCTGCTCCTCATTGTTCATCGCGATATAGACGGAGATGGCTCCGACAATGGCGACGACACCGGCAAGGGCGTAACAGAGATTGACGACGTAGGGCACGTACTTCACGAGCTCCGTGGCAACCTCTTCAAGGGCGTTGGTACCCGCGTCATAGCCAGTACCGGCAAGCGTCTGTGCCAAAGCCTGCATGGAGGTACCGAACAGGGCAGCGACGGCAATGATGAATGCCTTTGCCTTGTCGCAGATGAAAGAGGCTGCTGCCTTCACTTTGGAAACGGCTTTGCTAATAATTTTTTTCATTGGCAATTAAAATTAAGTTGTACATTTGTGAATGGTTTTCCTATTTTGTCGCGCGTAAATAGTCTAAAAGATAAAGTTCATGTCCTGGTAGCCATAAAGGGCGGGCATGACGATGGAGGCTCCGATGATGAAGAGGATGCCGCCAAAGAGCATCATCAGACTCTTGGTGATGTCCCCCTCATGGTAGTTCATCTTGATGCAGATCTGCAAGGCGGAGATGATGACCATGATGCTTGCCACCGCATAGAGTATCTCGACGGTATAAATCATCATGGTACCGACGAAGGCCGTGGCTTCGGCAAGGCCGTCGGCTCCCCAGGAATAGTCTACCGATCCGCAACGGGCATGGGAGGCTCTGAAGATGCCGAGCATGGCGGCCAGAATCATATACCGCCGGCTATTGGGGTCAACACTGCGTGTATTCATCTCTTTTGTCAATATTCAAGGATTCTGCATTGTTTCGTATAATGTTGCTGAGGTCCTTTGATTTGAAAAGGTTGCCCAGGATGGTGTTCTTCTTCATGTTCTTGTTGATACCTTCTAATCTTTGTGCGATTTCGTCATTGGCGGAAGTGCCGACACAGCTCCTGACTTCGTATTGCGGCTCAACCAGCTCCTGATTAAACACTTCCGCCTCGACGAAAGGGCGTGCTTCCTGCTCCGGCTTCTGACCATCGATGAATCCGACAGACGGGATGAGTACTTCGCTATTGTCCGGTGCCGAGGACTTCTCTTGGGGTGCTGACTCCGAATGAGCTTCCTGAGACTCGTTGCTTCCAGCGGGACAGTTGTCTGTCCCGGTGCTTTCTGGCGCATCAGATGCCGGTAGCAATTCTTCCTCGGCTTTAGCCGTGATATCCGTCTCGTCGGCCTCAGTGATTTGCTCTTGCTCCGGTGAGGATGATGTGCCGGTGATGTCGAAACCTCCGGTCTCCACATTCTCGGTGACTGTCCTTGGCCGGACAACGGCACTGTCATCGTCGTCCCCAAGGGGTATGTTCTCCGTAGAGCCACCGTCTTTCCTGGACTTGGCGTGCAATTCCATGTAGATGGCGGCTGAGAAATACAGAATCTCAGCGATGGTGAGAACGATGGCAAAAATTATAAATGGACTCATAGTCGCGTCTTTTTGTGATGAATATGATTATATTTCCACCACAAAAATAGCACGTTTCTATAGTATAGACTGGAAAAGCTATTGTCAAACAGCACAATAGAGGCTTAAATTGAAGAATTGGTTCGATGAAAAAATAGTGATAGAACCAACATTACGGAATAAGACAGCAAGAGCGGCAAGCTGCCGAATGACACTTGCCGCTCCTGCTCAATTAAGGACTACTAGTTCAGAACAAATCGATGGCTTTCCGCTTCGAATTCTCTTCGATGACCCCGTGTTTCCGCTCATAGCCGTCAATGGCCTTGATGAAGGATGCTTCGACGACATCCTTGATTTGAAGTCCCTCGCGTGTGGCGATGGTGCGGATCTTCTTCAGGACACCGGAATCGACAATTGTGCAGAACCTCTCCTGGTTGCGGGCAAGCTCCAACGTTTTTTGCCGGAGTCTGTCTTTACCCGCCGTGTGCTTATTCCCCTTCACGGGAACCTGTTTATCGGGGTTTTTCTCCTGTATGCTGTCAGTGTTTCCCGTCAGCCCCGTAAACAGGGCATCCAGATCGTTATTTTTCATACTGCCACCTCCTTTCCACGGTTCATGCGTTCTATGAATTCCTCGGCAAGAGCGGTATAGTCCTTGGCTCCATTGCTGCCGGAAGCATAGTCAAGGATGTTGCGGTTCTGCAACGGTGCTTCTGCCAGCCGCACGTTCTTGCGAATCTTGCTTCGGTAGACAACATCTCCTTCCCACACTCTGAGCCATTCCTCTATGCCGCGGGAAAGCTTGCTGTTCTCCCAGCGCGTGATGACAATGCCTGAGATATGGGCGTTGGGATTGAGCTTCTGGCGAACCATGCTGATAAAGTCGCCCATCATCGTCAGTCCTTTGAAAGGAAGGACTTCGGAGATCAGAGGGATGAGAACATCCGTTGACGCAGTGATGGCATTCAATGTGACAAGTCCCAAAGACGGCGGGCAGTCCAGGAGCACAAAGTCATAGTTGTCTTCAACTTTGGCTTTGGATAGAAGACCAGCTAGAATGTGCTCGCGCGCAATGGCGGTTGAAAGCTCCACATCCGCCATGGCCAGCGTCAGGGAGGCAGGTACGAGATGAAGGCGGTTGTTCACAGATACTATAGGCAAACAGTCTGTCTTGCCTGTCAATGCCTCATAGATAGATGGACCGTCTATAGAGGCGACCAAGGAAGCCGTAAGATTGGCCTGTGCATCCAGGTCTACAAGCAGGACACGATGCCCCTTCATCGACAGGATGCTGCCAAGATTGGCAACAGTGGTCGTTTTGCCGACACCACCCTTGTGGTTGGCTACGGCAATGATTTTTGTTTTCATCTATTCTGTCTTTTATTTGTTCGAGGTTTGTTTGTTCTTCTTTTCCATCTGCACAAGATGACTTCTGTACCAGTCGGTAATCTTTTGAGACGTGACCTCTACAAGTGTAGGCTTGTCAAAAAGATTGCTTACAGAGACCTTACCTTCCCTGGTATCGGGAAACTGGAGAAGCGGAATGCCACCCGGCTTGAGCAATGGCAGGCCGTTAGCCTTGGCGACGCGCTCAGCTTCAGTGCCATAGACCTCTATCATCTTGGTGTCAGTGAAGTGCAGTAACAGTACGGAATCGTCCGGAATGCAACGGCTGCTGAAATGGAAGTAGGCAAGTTTGGCCTCCATCAAGCCGTCGGCGGGATCCTCCGGGTCGAGCTGGTAAGTGCCTTCACCGATCGCCTCGACATGAAAGACGACAGGTATCTCCTTGCTGAGGGCATCCAAATGAAGAAGCTGGCCGATACGCGCGTTGATCTTGTCTTCTGAAACCACTTCTTTGCGGTATCCGGCTTCTGTCATGCCGCCTGTCTCCTGCCTGGCAGTGAGAATATAGCCGTTGTTGACGTGCTCCAAGGTAAAGAAGAGCGGAAAGATATTATGCTGTGAGTTCATCGTTGGCATCGTCTGAAGAAGTTACTGAGTTTTGTGACTGGCTGATACGCTCTGTAATTGTCTGGAGGTTGATATCATTGCACTCGCATACGGCATCATAGTCAAATGCAAGAACACGCTCCTGGTCAAAGACCAGAACATTCTCTCCCTTGTCGTTGGTGATTCTCTTCGGCGTGCCAAGCTCATCCAGCACACGGAACTTCAACGGCGAGTAGGTCTTGCCAAAATACTCCGGTGTAGCCATAAGGTACGACATGAGCGACTCGTCCGGTATCATCACCTTGCCCTCTTTTCTAGCCTGGATATTGGCCTTGGCAACACAGATGCTGCTGCGAATGAACAGAATAAAACGTGGCTTGTCAAACGTAATGACCTTGCGGGGCTCGCCCTTCACGGTGACGGTCAGCTTGTCCACGGCCTTGATCTTGTAGTCCTGACCCTCACGGATGTCTCCCAACTGCCGCGACTTGGAGAACATAGCCCAGAATATGGCTATCTCGTCAGTGCTGTGGCAGAGTGAGTGCTGGTATTTGAGACGGTCGATGCAGATGTCATGTACCATCTTTCTGTTGAACGGAAGGGAGTCGGTGCAGTCGCTGAGACAGTAATAGGTCGCCAGCATCATCGCCCAGTTGTTGATGAAGCGCTCTCCAATAATGTTGTAGTCTACCTCACTCTTAATCTCCTTCAACGCACGCTTCCAGGCGTTGCACCATCCTGCATTGAAATTTTCACGATAGCGGATGTATTCGACGGTGATGTTCGTGGGGTGCATCTTGCGGAGTTTCATAAAGCTGTGGTACTTGTCGGTCTCCTCCTTGGTATGCTCGCTCTTGTGCGACTCAAGGAAGAGAACACGGGAAAACAGCGCGATGTCGGCTGTCGGGATCTCCTGACCGGAGAGGACTACTCCGCAATCAACATTCGTGGACTCCCGCCGTTCTCCATCAGCGGAACGCTTGATGCGCCCGGCACTGTCATAGATACCTTTGAGGAAATCGATGTGCTTCTTGCTCAGGGAGTTCTTGTACTCGTCGAAATGGACGAGCATGTTGCTTACCTCCGCACACTTGTCGCCCATCGCATAATAGGTGGTGCTCTCAAGGTTGCTGACCTCTGGATTACGCTGGAAAAGATTGATTAAAGAGAGGGCAAGCTCGGTCTTGCCGGTGCCTTTCTTTCCGTAGAGATTGAGGATGGGGAAAGAACGCGTGCTGTCCGTGATGATGTCACGGTTAATAGTAGCGAGATAGTAGCAATAACAGACTACGGCATTGTCACCGTACAGCTCATGCAGAAGCGTGAAGTATTGCCGGGGCGTGACCTCCTGCTTGGGGGCGTGAATGTAGCGGCGCTCATTCACATAGGCCATCTTGTTCTTCTTGTGGATTTTGGACATGGCAGGAAGATAGAAGTTCTCCTTGTCGAGGCGTATCATGCCGTACTCATCGACAGGATGCCATTTGCCATTATAGACGATGCCGTTGCAGAAAGCATAGAAGCCGCTCTCGCCAATGTTGTTCCATCCCATCTGAGGGACTCTCTGGGCTTCCTCCGTCTTGCCGTAGATATAGGCTTTCAGCATCTCGTATTTCTCCTGACGCTCGAAGAAACGGAAGTCGCCCTTGCCTTCTATCTTCTCCTTGAAACGATCGAGTTTTGTGACATCCTGCTGCTGCAGCTCGATGGTACGGCGCATATGGCTCTCATTCAGCAACTCAAAGATGCGGCTGGGCTTGACATCATCCGTGATGAGAAAGAGCGGCTTGATGACGAAGTTGGTCCATTCACGCTCGCGCCCCTGGGGGTCAAGATCGTAATAATGATTGCCACGCCGGTAGAAGTTGTATCCCCGAAGTTCCTCTGACTTTCTGTTGGCCTGACGGCGTTTCTCCTCCTGCCTCCGGCGGGCAGCGTCAGTGAGTGCGCCCTTCCATACGGAACCCTTGCGGTATTTGCCCTTCAAGTCAGAGAGCAGTGAAGCCTGGAGAACGTCTGACTGGACGTTGACAAGCATATCACAGACGTCGCTGATGACCTTCAGCTGTTCGTCATTAGTGCCATCGGAAGCGTACTGCTTCTCGGCGTACCAGAGGATGAAGTCCTTTTCTGTGAGCTCATTCCATTTGCCCAACGAAGTGATGTAGGAGTCCGCATCCTGTTTGACATCCCCACGGGGGATCTCTCTGACAGAGACCTGGAAACCCATCTCCGTGGCAAGTCGTCCGTTCTCGAAGACAAATTTCTCACCGGCGCCGAACTGCTCACCCGGCTTTGGGATGTCGCTGTCGGGGATAAAGCAAAGACTGCAGGCGAAAGATGAGAAATTGGACAGTTGTTCCTTCGTCCAGTGGCCGCTGAGCGTTGCGACTACGTTGGCTATGCCCAACGACTGGAGACGCATGACATCAGGAGCACCTTCTACAAGATATACTTTGCCTGACTGACGGGCAGCCTTCATGGCCACGTCTATGCCGAAAACTGATGTGCTCTTCTTGTAAATAAGGCTCTCCCTGCCGTTGATGTATTTGATGGTGGCATGAGGGTTGATGGCTCGGGCAGTGAACGTCAGAATGCGGCCGTAGCGGTCGCGTTGGGGAATCATCAGACGGTCACGATAGAAATCGTAGTAGCTGCCCGGATGGTGCTCGTCCTCGCCCAGGAGACCCATTCTTGCAAGAATGGAGAGGTCGAGGTTCTTCTCTTTGGCGAATTGGAGAAACTTATTGCCAAATTGCGGACTGTATCCTAAGCCGAATGTACGGCAGAACTCCTTGTTCCATCGGCCTTTTGTATCATCGTCAGGTGGTCCTTCCGCATACATACGGCAGCGTATCGCATCCTCATTCTCACTTGCATACTGATTCTCGTAGAAGCGATGGGCCATACCGTTGTAGATGAACATGGTCTCGGCGAGACGGTCGTTCTCTTCCTGTTCTGGGGTCCGTGGTACCATGAGGTCGCTGGCATTGACGTCAGGACAGTAAACATCCAACAGATATTTAACCGCCCCGACGAAATCGAGGCCCTGGCTCTCCTTTACGAACTCAATGACATCGCCTGCCTTGCCGCAACCAAAGCATTTGAAACGGTTCAGGGTGGTATTCAACATGAGGGATGGGGTGCGCTCGTTATGGAATACGCAGCAGCATTTTTTTCGATGAGGACCCGCAGACTTCAAGGTGACTCCGGGATGCATGTCAAGCACGAGTTTACAAATGTCAACACGTGTTTTGACCATATCAATGTATTTGTCCTTGATAAAGCTCATAACATACTATTTTTTAAGTTTGTTATTTTATTAGTTCTTAAGATTATGTTTATTAGTTGCTTAGTAGTCCCGTGGCTTCACGGGGATGGTAGGTCGCCCCGAGATATTATGCTGCCATCTTAAAATCTTAAGATGGCACAGAGTGAAAAAGTCTCTTGGTATAAGACTTTGATGTGGTGCCGAAGATGCATTCTTTCTTTTCGCTAGCGAATTGTAGTAGGTGGCAATTTTTGCTGTTGTCATCTTGCTATAATTTATAGTGAAAAATCATAAATTCTATTGGTTATCTCGATTATTTTTTTTATTTTTGTGCGCAAATTTAAAACAAAATCTATTATGTACAAAAATAAGATTATATCTTATTGAGCATTTTAGGTTTTATTAACGTCATATCGCCCATTTATTACAATTTAAAAGTAAACGACTATGCTAAATTTGGAAATGATAGACAACCTGTATGCTTCATTATCAAAAGAACAGCAACAGGCTTTAATCGCCCAGCTCTTTAAGAAGAGCAAGCAGACGATGAGCTACTTCCACCGCACGAAGGACATCAGTCTGTCAAAGCTTGAAACACTGGCTGATTTTTTCGGCATGCCCTTGGATTATTTTCGAAAGGACAGCAAATTCAAGACGAACAACGTTACCGGAAACAACAACTTTGTCGGCAACGTGTCTATCAGTACCAATCTGATGATAGAGAATCAGGCACTCCGCAAAGATTTGGATAACAAGGAGTCTGTCATCAAGGCAAAAGACGAAACGATTGATGCCCTGAAACGTATGAATAATATGTTGCAGGCACAGATAGACAACAATATCAAGCGAGAGGAATAAGAATAATTGCTTGAATAGGAAAAGAAGGCAAAGAACGGGAACGCATATCCTATTCTTTGCCTTCTTCACGTTTTTCTGGTATAGTAAAAATTCGATTCTTCTGTCAGTGATTCCGACAAGACTCGAACTTGCAACCTTCTGCTCCGGAGGCAAACGCTCTATCCATTGAGCTACGGAATCATCAGCAAAGCAACTACCCCTTATTTTTCTTCTCGTCTTCATCGAAATAACTTCCCTTTGGAATCGGTGCGCTGCAAGCCATGCACTCGTTGTAGCGGGCACGGGAGCGACGCTCACGGGCGAACATTCTTTCCGTTCCAGCCTCGTCTTCCTTGAACTCCAAGTGATTATCGATCGCCATCGCACCTGCCATGCCCTCCACGTCGAGGTTGTCTGTGCCGATGAGTGTGAAAGTCCAGTTCAACTTCTTCAGTTTTCCGATGAGTGTCTTGATCATCTTGAGGTTATACTCCTCCGAGCAGTTCTCCTCGCCATCGGTGATAATGGTCACCAGCACATGGTCGTCAGCCGTTGTCTGGGCGTTGAGCTTGCTGATACCCATGCCGATAGCGTCGTAGAGAGGTGTGGCACCACCGGGGCGGTAGTCCTTGTTCGTGAGTTTGTGCGTGGCCCTTGCGGGCACATTGTCGAAGACGTAACGCTTGTGCGAACTGTCGAAGGTGATGAGCGTCACGCGCTGCTCCATGTCCTTATGAAGCCCTTGCATCTTCTTCACGGTCTCTATTGTCTCGTTGAGCCCCATGAGGGCTTGCTTCTCGATGACACACATACTGCCGCTCTCGTCGACAATAATCAGATTGAATACTCGTTTCATAGTTTTTCTCCTTATTATTTTTGTTTTTAAACTTTATTTTCCGAGCTCGTATATCTTTTAAAAGAATAAAGGCATGGAAAAATTAAGTGCTGAGCAATTTTTTATTAATTTTGTAGCAAGATGGCGAAAGAACAAAATAAGGAAACCACTGTCGGGCTGTCCGACGAAGAGATTATCGAAGGATTGCGAAACCGTGACCCGCAGATTACCCGTGACTATTTCTACAGCGTCTGCCGCATCGCTTACCACATCTATAATAAGCACTATGGGCTGGAGTGGAAGATGGGGCTAGACTTCTATAGCATTGCCCATGAGTATTACCTCTCCCTTGACAAGCACAACTTCCGCCAATTAGAGGACCACAAGCCCGGCATGACACTGAAGACATGGATGATCAATGGCTTCCGCTTCGTGCTGCTCGACCGCCTGAAGGATTACAACAAGGAGCACTGTTTGCAGAGCTTCGAGGAGCGGATGGAGAACGCCAGTCTGCGCTTCGACGTCCCCGACGACAACTTCTCTGAGGACTTCCGCAACACAGTCTATGAGATTTGCCACAGTGTGATAGGCCGCGACCACCGATCGTCCATCATCCTTCAGATGATGCTCATTGAGGGTTTCAAAGGCAAGGAGGTGGCAGCACAGTTGGGTATCACTCCTTCCGCCGTGACACAGAAATACCACCGGCTGATGGAGGAGGTTGTCATCCCCTATTTCAAACATTACTATGTGGCACCGACCTATGAGTCTCACATGTCAGAGGCTTATAAAGAAGAAATCTGTGTAAAGGCAAGTCAATTGTCGTTTTCAACCCCAATACCACCAATTATGGAAAAAGATTATTCAAAACGTATCACACCCGACTACATCACCTCACTCAAGCCCAACGAGATTTTCGTTTTCGGCAGCAACCTCGCCGGTATGCACGGAGGCGGTGCCGCACGCATGGCACGACTCTACTTCGGTGCTGTCCTCGGCAACGGCGATGGTCCGCAGGGGCAGAGCTACGCCATCCCCACCATGCAAGGTGGCGTGGAGACCATCCAGCCCTATGTGGATAAATTTGTCAGCTATGCCAAGGCGCATCCAGAACAGACGTTCCTCGTCACCCCGATAGGCTGTGGCATCGCTGGATTTACGCCCGACGACATCGCCCCGCTATTCGAGAAAGCTATCTGCGTGGAGAATATCCATCTGCCGCAGAGCTTTTGGGAAATATTAGTCTGACAGACCGAACATTGACCAACAAGAACAGGACCTACGTGGCCATCGACCTGAAGAGCTTCTACAGTTCGGTGGAGTGTGTCGCCAGAGGACTCGATCCGCTGACGACTAACCTTGTCGTGGCTGACGTGAGCCGCACGGAGAAGACTATCTGCCTCGCCGTGTCGCCCTCGATGAAGGCTTACGGACTGGGCGGGCGCGCCCGGCTCTTCGAGGTCGTGGAGAAAATGCGGGAGGTGAACTATGAGCGGCGCAAGGCCAACGGTTTCAGGCCGTTCACGGGAAAGTCGTTTCTCGCCAAGGAACTGCTGGAGCACCCCGACTGGGAGGCTGACTACATCGCCGCCACGCCTCGGATGGCGGAGTACATCAGGGTGAGCAGTGAGATCTACGGCATCTACCTCAGATACATAGCTCCGGAGGACATCCACGTCTACTCCATCGACGAGATCTTTGCCGACGTGACCGACTATCTGCAATCCTACAAGATGACGGCCCACGAGCTGGCGATGACGATGATCCGCGATGTGCTGCGCACGACGGGCATCACTGCCACGGCGGGCATCGGTACGAACCTCTATCTCTGCAAGGTGGCGATGGACGTGGTGGCGAAGCATATCCCGGCTGACAAGGACGGGGAGCGCATTGCCGAGCTCGACGAGATGAGTTACCGCCGGAAGTTGTGGGACCATCAGCCGATGACCGACTTCTGGCGCTTCGGACGCGGCATCGTGGCAAGGCTCAACGGCATCGGCATCGAGACGATGGGACAGTTGGCGAGGATGTCGGTGGGCAACGAGGAGCTGCTCTACCGGATGTTCGGTGTCAACGCCGAGCTCATCATCGACCACGCCTGGGGATGGGAGCCCGTGACGATGGATTACATCAAGGCGTACAAGCCGGAGACCAACTCCTTAGGCAGCGGTCAGGTGCTGCAAAGTGCGTATACGGCGGAGAAAGGCCGTGTGGTGGCGCGTGAGATGGCGGACGCACTGTCGCTCGACCTGGTTGACAAGCATCTTGTGGGCGACCAGATTGTCCTCACGGTGGGCTACGACCGCGAGAGCCTTACCAATCCCGCTATCCGAGCGCAATACCATGGGGAGGTCAGTACCGACTGGTACGGCCGCAGTGTGCCGAAGCACGCCCATGGCACGCTATCATTGGGCCACCCCACGTCTTCCTCGCAGCAGATCATCCATGCAGTCACCGAGCTCTACGACCGCATCGTCAACCCAGTCTTGCTCATCCGGCGGCTGAACATCACCGTCAACCACGTCATCAGTGAGGACGTGTACCGGCGGAAACGGCAACACTCACCCGTGCAGCTCGACCTCTTCACCGACTATGAGGCGGAGACACGGGAACAGAAGGAGGAGCAGGACGCGGCTGCCAAGGAGCGGCAGTTGCAGGAGGCGGCACTGAAGATCAAGAAGGAGTTTGGCAAGAATGCCCTGCTGCGCGGACTGAACTATGCTGAGGGCGCAACACAGAAAGAACGGAACAATCAGATAGGAGGACACAAAGCGTAGGCCAGGTAATAATTAAAAGGTAAAAAGTAAAAAGCAAAAAAGTAAATGGACAACTACGACGACATCATCAATCTTCCGCACCATGTCTCACAGCTGCATCCCCGGATGAGCATGTACAACCGCGCCGCCCAGTTCTCCCCCTTCGCTGCCCTCACCGGCTACGAGAAAGCCATTGAGGAAGCACAGAAGAAACAGGAAGTGGAGGTGAGGATGAGGAATACGCCGGTGGAGCTGTGAAAACGAAAAGAGCTAAACAATCTTAATGTCTGAGTTCGTAACTTACACAGTATCAGCAATAGTTACCTCAAGGTAAGTGTCTTACT
>ENA-OOXY01000833-OOXY01000833.1-human-gut-metagenome-genome-assembly--contig:-NODE-833-length-24678-cov-5.149129_pt1 | contig 24678 bp, 27 predicted proteins | sample MGYA00241593_ERZ501355 | MGnify/ENA primary metagenome ERZ501355 (study PRJEB25962, sample SAMEA2042739) | human gut metagenome | biome: human gut; feature: human-associated habitat; material: faeces... | reverse complement strand
GAAAGCTGGATGGCGGCACTTGAGAAGGAAAACTATCTCAAGTCGGCTGAGATGGCAATGGAGGATGATTACGGCATGATTGACGGGATCATCAACAACGGTCCGAAGGAAGATAAAGTCCCGGAGCGCAGCGAGAAGTCCTCTATCATGGATCGGCTCAAGTCCGCAAAAGCAGATCATCCTCCAAAGGAATGCCCTCCTAAGCAAAAGCACAAAGGAGAGATAGACCTGTGAGCAAGAGTCAGAAGTGGAAGTTAGAATGGAGCTTCTATCTCGATACAGACGGGCGGCGCAAATACAATGATTTGTGCCGCCGCTGCATCCATTCCTGCAAGCAAAGTTTCAGGGCTGAAATCGTCAGATGTCCATGCTACATTTCCAAACGCAGCAGAGTAGACAGATAAGCCCGTTTTGTGTTGTGAAAAGGGTTGAAAATCAAGGATTTCTCGTCCTATAAACAGCACAGAGAAGTTGCCCTGTATGTTTTCCTATCTAAGTGTTCCCAACCGAAAGTGTAGGAATAAAGGTCGATTTTCTACCTTCCTTTGAAGGCAACAAAGTAGCACAAAGAGCCTCTGTCGATGCCCAGTCGGGTGTCGGCAGAGGCTCTTTTTTTGTGACTTTTCCTTGAATTTTACCGTAAAATCATTCGCTAATCCATAGTGACACCATTAGCGTTTCTGTATCACTATGGTTCTAATCCATATAATATTCATGAGCGATTTAGAAAAGGAACAGGTAAACGCCCATGATTGATAAACGAATAGGAAAGCGCGTTAAGCAAGCCCGTGAGCGTCTTGGTATTACACAAGAGGATCTTGCAGAAAAGACCGGTTTGACCACAAATTATATTTCCACCGTCGAGAGAGGGATGTCATTTCCGCGTTGCGAGAAGCTGATTATTTTGCTCAATGGCTTGGAGACATCCGCTGATTCAATTTTCTGCGATGTCTTAGAGCATAGCGGAGAGGCAAAAGCCTCAGAACTCTCAAAGAAAATTGCTGATCTTCCTCCCGAAGCGCAAAAGCGTATTTTGCAAATGGTTGAGTTGATGATTCAGCAAGAGAAAGATAACATGAAGTAAGCTCATTGAAGGCTGCGTGATTTTTCACGCAGTTTTTTCTTTTGCCGACTTATTTCTACAAATTTCTTGATTTTCTATGCTATAATATATGTATAAGCGATTTAGGAACACACGCTAATACATATAAGGAGATCAAGAATATGAAAAGTTGTGCCTTCACCGGACACAGACCTCAAAATTTACCCTTTGGCTTTCGTGAGGATGATGAGCGCTGCACTGCGCTCAAAGAAACCCTAAAAAAACAAATTATTTCTTTGATTACAGATGAAAATGTCACCCACTTTATCTCTGGCATGGCTCTCGGCGTTGATATGTACGCTGCCGAGATCGTTCTGGAACTGAAGAAGACTTATCCAGGCATTACGCTTGAGAGTGCTATACCGTGCGAAACACAGGCAGCCAAGTGGAATGCAGCAATGCGCGAAAGGTACTATGGCATTGCTGCTCAATGTGATAAAGAAACGCTTCTTCAAACGCACTATACTCCTGACTGCATGGACAAGCGCAATCGGTACATGGTAGATCACGCTGATTACATCATTGCAGTATGGGATGGCAAGCCCAGCGGTACAGGCAAGACAGTGATGTACGCCCAAAGCAAGGGGAAGGTAATCATCAAAGTCAATCCGGCAACACTCACGGTTGAACGGTTATAAATGCCCAAAAACGCCTCCACAAATCAATCCTTGCTTAAATCGCAAAAAATATTTCTAAAATACAAACGCAGTACACGATTCCGCGATTGTGGAATCCGTGTACTGCGTTCATTTTTTTGTGCAGCTTTTCACGGCTCAAGAAGAAGTCACTCTGTTTCGGAAAGTCGAATAGTGCCTCCTATGAACAGCGCATCGAGTCAATGAATTTGAATCGCTGGAAACGGCTATTCGTTTCTGCTGTACTGTAAAAGCCGAATTAGAACTGTATAAGGTTACAGGAGATCATTCAGTAAATTCATGCACTTGACCTTCTGTTGGAGGTTTGCACTTCCATAGACATTCAGCGTAAAGGACACATTCTTATGTCCGAGGATTTCAGAGAGCGACTTAATATCAAACTCCGGTATCTCAATCGCCCTGACCGCGAATGTGTGTCGGATCTCATGGAACTTCACCTTCTCCAATCCGTTTCGTTTCAGAAAACGGGTGAAGAACTGCCGATAAGTACGAGGCTCTGTCGGCTTCGTTTTGCCGGTCAAGAAGTAGTGGTTAGGATTATCCGTGTAGAATTTCTTGATAATGTTCATCAGTAGAGACGGAACAGGGATCGTCCTTGCAGAAGTTTTCGTTTTGGGCGGTCCGATGTGAAGATAGGACTCGCCCTTCTTCTTGTCATAGATGCGCTGGACAGTCTTATTGATGCTGATGGTCTTATCCGTCAACGAGATGTCCTTCATCTGCAATCCGCAGAGTTCTCCAATGCGTACTCCGGTAAAAAGTGCAATTAGAATGCCAGCGGTCTTCCTGTTCAAGTTCATGTAGATGCACTGAATCAGCGCTTGCTCCTGATCTTTTGAGAGAGAAACTACCTTCTTAATGCCAAGTTCTTTCGGGTACTCGATGAGATCCCAGTTCAGCAGCGGAATCGCCCTTTCTTTGTACGCGAACTCCATTGAAAGTCTGAGAACGAGGATCACATCCCGGATGGTCTTTACCGTTAGCCCTCCGGTCTTGTCCAACCTACCGGCATCATGAAGATACGAAATGTAGCTCTGGATGTCCGTTTCAGTGATGCTGCCGATCTTACGCTTGCCAAAGTACGGAATAAGATGATTTTCGGCAATCAGCGTAAAGCTGGCATGGGTTGACGGCGTGATCATTGGCTGCTTTTGATTTAGCCAAGTGTTCACAAGCGTCTTGAATTGTGTATTGTTAGTCATATTGACCACCTCCACGAACATTATCCGTTGGAGGGATAATCAGGGCAGTATATTCCTCAAGTAACGGTCTTGAGAAGCGTCCGAAACTCCGGTTTCCGGGCTTCGCTGAGCCATACAAACAATGCCGCATTGGTGACATCTATGCAGAGCGAAGTCAGCGTGGCGCATCCGACATGGAATTACTGTCTGTTACAATGAACGATGGGGTCAAGCCTCGTTCTGAGATTGAAGGAAAGGACAATTCCAGCGAAGACAAAAGCAATTATAAGATCGTCCGCAAGGGTGATATGGTCTACAATTCCATGCGAATGTGGCAAGGCGCAAACGGTATTTCTCCGTGCGACGGTATTGTCAGTCCAGCATATACCGTTCTTATGCCAAAACAAGAGATCAACAATGGATATTTTGCAGCACTCTTCAAAAGTGTGACATTGATCAATGAGTTCAGAAAGAACTCCCAAGGTATGACATCGGACACATGGAATTTGAAATACCCTCAGATAGAAACGATAAAGGTACAGATTCCATCTGTTTCTGAGCAGGACAAAGTATCAGAACTGTTCAGTGTCCTTGATGAAAGAATAGCTACTCAAGCTCAGTTAGTTGAATCCCTCAAGAAGTATAAAAGAGGTGCTGTTACCCACATTCTTTCCGGCAAAAGCACGGCGTTTGCCGTTACATCTTCATGGACGGAACAGACACTTTCTGAGCTGTGTTCTGAGTTCAGAAGCGGACGAAATATTTCAGCAACGCTCATCCACCAAAATGGAAATTATCCCGTTTACGGTGGTAATGGCATTCGAGGATATTGCAATCAATATAGCCATGACGGTGAATATGTCGTGGTTGGTAGACAAGGCGCATTATGCGGAAATGTGCGTCTTATTCAGGGGAAAAACTACTTGTCCGAACACGCCATTGCAGTTCAAGCAAACGAAGCAAATGAAACTAAGTTCTTGCTGTATCTGCTCGACTACATGAAACTTGGTCAGTATTCAGATCAGGGCGCACAACCCGGTCTTGCTGTCAACAAGCTACTAAGGCTCAAATGTATGGTTCCTGATAAACAAACGCAAATAAAAATTGCTTCTTTTCTTATGAGCTTTGATTTTCAAATATCCACTCAAGAAAGAATGCTAATGCTTCTAAATAACCAACGCAGAGCCTTGTTACAGCAACTCTTTATATGAAGAGCTGCTGTAACAAACCAACTTTCTGCTTTTGAAGGAGACGCAAATGCAGGGTTTCTTTTTGAATTTGCACATCTATATTTCGGGCAATGGTCGCAATTCGCCTTTGGGTATTGAGGGATGGCAATTTGAAGCGATACTTCCTATACTGTTCGGCGTTAATTCCGGGTTGTCCAGATCGAGCAGATTCCAGCAGAACCCACTTGTCATATTCTTCTGTTAGAGTGTTTAGAAAGACATATTCACCGTCCACACCTTCTTTAACATGGATGCGAATGAGAAATCCGGCAAAGAATAAATCACCATCATTTTTACGATAAAGATAGCTTTTGCCAACAGAAGCGCCAGTACGAGCAAATAAGATGTCATTCTCTCTAACTCGGTATCTTTCCTCAAAAGCACCAGAAGGAGAAACGGGATCTTGATTTATATATGTGTGAGTATCATCGTCTATATCGGTAATCCTTATATATTTATGCTTTCCATCATAAGCAGTTGCGGCAGCATTCAAACCGTACTCAAAACCTTCTGCCACATCACTTAGGCATACTTCTTTCCATTCGTTATCTTCGTGCGAGATTGCAAGTCTCTGCTTCAATATTTGCGAAACGAGTCCTCTTTTATACTTCTGATCAAGCAAGCAGAATGGAGCTATATGACCGACAAAATCCCTTGCAGTAGCGGAATATCTCTGCTACTGCAAGGGATTTACCTTTGCTACAAGCCTCTATTTGATTGCTGAAATAGCCCTCAAGTAACGGTCTTGAGAAGCGTCCGAAACTCCGGTTTCCGGGCTTCGATGAGCCGTGGAAAGTGTTCAAGGCAGAAGAACTTTTTCAGAATATCACTGACAAGAATCACCCGGATGAAACTGTGCTGACAATCATTCAAGGAAAAGGTACACTTCCGAGAGAGCAAGCTGGTCGTAACATCCACTATGATGATGCGTCTTTATCTAACTATAAGAAGGTTGAACAAGGAGACTTTATTATTCATCTGCGCTCTTTTGAAGGTGGGCTGGAAATGGCAAATGAAGCTGGAATAGTCAGTCCAGCATACACCATCTTACGCTGCAAGCGTCCCCATTCAAGCCTATTCTATGACGCATATTTTCATACAGATGAGTTTATCAACCACAATCTTTCAAAGTCTGTTGAAGGCATCAGAGACGGACGGCAGATAAGCTACGAAGCATTTAAGTGGCTCGGAATACCATATTGTGAGCCAACTGAGCAAGAGAAGATTTCCAACCTATTTGCTGCTCTCAATGAAAGAATCGCAAAGCAGCGTGATTTGATCGAAGCCCTCAAGAAGTATAAAAGAGGTGTCAATAACCAGATACTCTCTCAGATTGACAATAGCTATAATTGCAGACTTGGCTCGGTATGTGAAATTGTCGGTGGTGGAACACCTGACACTCTTCATACAGAATATTGGGGAAATACAGTGGAATGGTTCACCCCCTCTGAGATTGGTAAAACAAAATATGTCAACAACAGTGTTCGCAAATTAAGTGATATTGGCTTGGATAACTCATCTGCAAAACTGCTTCCCATCGGAACGGTTTTATTGACAACCCGTGCTACCTTGGGAGAGATGTCCATTGCAAAACGAGAGTGCAGCACCAATCAGGGCTTTCAGTCGTTGATTCCTCACACGGATAGAGTTTCATCTGAGTATCTGTATTATATGCAAATCATCATTAAGCCATGGTGCGAAAAGTATGCTTCCGGCAACACATTCCGAGAAATAAGCAAGTCTGCTCTGTCAGATTGCATCATCCCTATCCCAGATAGAGCAAGGCAGGAACAGATAGTGAAGCTGTTGAGTTCCATTGACCTGATAATAGGCGGAGCAGAAAGCATATCAATGTCTCTATCTAAGATACGCCATGGCTTGATGCAGCAGCTCTTTATATGAAAAGTTGCTGCATCAGTCCAAATTTAAGCAGTGTGAGACTTTGTGCATACTTTTCGTGTACTTCAATGATACTATCCAGAGCTTCAAGTCTTTGAGTTAAGCTAACTTGGGTTGTGAGAGAAACCAATGGCATTTTTATCTTTTTCAGTTGTCCTCCCGTCACAAGAGGCTGACCAGATCCGAATATCAATCTATGTAGATTGTAGTATTCCAAGAAGAAAGCAAGGAACTTCGCTTGAACCAGATTCTCTTTAACGCGAATCACCAGCGTATTATCTGTTACTGCACACTGCCCAGAGAAATAGTTGACCTTTCCGGCATTTGCCCCAACACGCGCTATTAAAACAATGTCTCCGTCGAACTCGATGATATTTGTTTTACCTACAACACCGGTTGAGCCAAATAAAGGGAAAATGCCGTCTGCATTAGACGATGTTGTCCGTCCAGAGGATATTGATTCGCACAACTCGGATAGTGGTATTTGCTGCTTTGCCCCACTTGTGATTTTCTCAAAAACCAGTTTGTTCAATCCTCTTTTATACTTCTTGAGGTTATCAATGACCTCCTGCTGTTTACGCATCCGACAGTCGAGCAGATGGAGCAGTTCTACTATCTTTTCCTGCTCCGGATAAGAGGCGGGAGCAGAAATAAGTGTATTTCCGATATTGCTCTTGCTAACAGATAAAACCTTGACTCCCTGCATTAACGGAATAAGCTGCTTGTGATAATAAGGTGAGTTCATATAGTAGCCAAGGAACATTGGTGCATAGGCAATCCGCGGATGGCATGGTATGGTATGCAATCCTGCTTCTATTTTGGCATTTTTTGTGTTTGTGATTTCAGTGCATTTGCCTACCGTTTCGTCTTCGGCAGTATCGGCAATGATGACATCACCATCGCTTAAATAGCATTGCTTTTTGCTTTCTTTTCCAGCGGCAATATATGGGATTTCATCTGATTCGACATCCAGAATTGAGCCATATTTGATGAGAACATCGCCATAATGAACATTCAAGACATCACCGCAAGAGGCAAGGTCTGCCCTCGACAGCGTATTGTTTGGAAGAAGCGAAAAGATCTCGTCAAATATATTTGTCTTCCACGGCTCATCGAAGCCCGGAAACCGGAGTTTCGGACGCTTCTCAAGACCGTTACTTGAGGATACATTTTCCATAATTATTTGCCCTCCACATCAAAGGGAAAATCAAGTCCCAGCTCATCGAAAAACGGTTTCAGTTGTGCGTCGATGCCCTTGATCTCAGCCTGAATATTACGGATTTCTGCTGCAACAGCATTGAGGTCGATTTCTTCTTCCGGCTCAAAGGTATCAACATAGCGAGGAATGTTCAGATTGAATCCGTTCTCTTCAATCTCCTGCATAGTGGCAATATGGGCGTACTTATCGACATCCACACGATGCTCGTAGGTTTCGACGATTTTATCAATGTCGCACTCGCGGAGGATATTCTGATTCTTTCCGGCTTCAAAGTCGTTGGACGCATCAATGAAGAGGATGTTATCAGAGTTGCCGTTGCGCTCCCTCTTGAGTACAAGAACGCATACCGGAATGCCCGTACCAAAGAAGAGGTTGGCAGGAAGACCGATAACAGCGTCCAGCACATTCAGCTTTTGGATCAGGTGCTTACGGATCACTTCTTCGGCTGCGCCACGGAACAGAACGCCGTGAGGCAGCAGGACAACGGCTCGTCCGTCTTCATCCATGTGGTAAACCATGTGCTGCACAAAAGCAAAGTCAGCCTTGCTCTTAGGCGCAAGTTTGCCGTATTCATTGAAACGCTCGTCCTCCATGAAGTGCATATCAGCAGACCAATTTGCAGAATACGGAGGATTTGCAACCTGAACACGGAACTTCATATCTCCGAAGTAGTCATGCTCAAGCGTATCGCCATTGTAGATATTGAAGTTACGATACGGGATGCCGCGAAGGATCATGTTCATTCGGGCAAGGTTATAGGTGGTCGAGGTCAATTCCTGACCGTAGTAGTTACGCACATTTGCATAGTTCTTGAGGCGTAGAAGCAGAGAGCCGGAACCGCAAGTCGGATCGGCTGCGTCCTTAACATCGGTCAAGCCAAGACAAGCAAGGCGGCACAGCAGCTCGGCAGGACCCGAAGGCGTATAGAACTCACCGGCTTTCTTACCGGCTGTGGCAGCGAACTGACCGATCAGATACTCGTAGGCATTACCCAACACATCAATCTTCGTGTCATCCACGCTGAAATTGATCTCGTCCAGCGAAGCAATGATTTTCGCCATGACAGCACTTCTATCTTTAACGGTATGCCCCAGCTTCGTAGAATCAAGCTGCATATCGGAGAACAATCCGTCAAAGTCTTCCTGCGAATCGTTACCGATAGTGGATTCCATCAGAGCGTTGATTGCTTTCTGCAAGAACTCAATGTCGAAGGAACGGTTCTCAACCATCTTGACCATCTTGCGGAACAAATACTCCGGTTCGATGATGTAGCCGAGGTCACGCAGAGCTTCTTCTACGATGGCAGCCTTGTATTCTTCGTCATTCCAAGCATCCTCGTAGCTGATATTATCGTCTTTGAGAAGATTAACCATGTACTTCTCGGTCTTGTCGGAGAGGTAGTAATAGAAGATCATGCCCAAGATATAGTTCTTGAACTCGTATGCCTCCATGTTACCTCTCAGGGCATTTGCCATCGCCCATAGTTTGTTGCAAAGTTCTTTCTGGTGAGCCTGAATAGAATTATCCATTGTTCTCTCTCCTTATTGGTATTTCTCAGTGTGCTGCCGGATAAATTCGACGATCCGGTTGACCAAAGACCTCTTCTTGAGCAGCGGCATGGGCTTCTCAATACGGTCACGGATGTTTCCTGCATCCATTGTGCCGGAGAACTCATACTCAGAAATGATGTCCGTCAGCATGGAGGAATCAATATCCTCAGTCTTTGCGAAAGCAACGATCTCTTCTCGTTTTGCTTCATTTTCAAAGTCGTTGTATGCAGCGTCAATCTCATCCGCACTTTCAAGTCCAACAACGACACGATCCAAGAACGCTTGAAGAATTTCAACCTTGCGAAGCAACTGCGGATTATCCGTCCTGCTCAATTCTTCCTTGATGTGCTTGATGTCGTAGTCCTTCTGCTTCTTGTCATCAAAGTGGATGTTGCGGATCAAGTTCATGATATAGGCAACATTGATGCGGTCACTCTCCATGATCTCAATGCAGAAGTCCACATCATTCAGGACAGATACGACTTCTCGATCAGTTTTTTGCCGGGAGTAAAGCATCAGATACTTGCTCTTGTAGTCCTGATACTCCTGCTCGGACATGATGAGTGCATCCTGATCAAAGCTGAACTCAATGAATGTCTGCAAAGATTGGAGGTATTTTGTCAGCTCACGGAAAGTGATGACAAACTTCTTCTGGTCATCCTCGCTCTGCATGGTATCGACGGACTCAGGGTAGAGTGCCACTTCCTTGAGCTTCATAACCATTTCATTGAACTTCTCAACAAAATACTGATAGCCCGGAACGACAATGCCGGAGGTGTCCTGACTCTTGGAGAAGAGCGTCAGCGCATCATCTGTCCGTTTCTTGAGGTTGCGGTAGCAAATGATGATACCAAACGGTTTTGTTTCTTTCTCGACACGGTTCGTGCGAGAATAGGCTTGCAGCAGATCATGATACTTCAAATCCTTGTCCACATACAGCACAGAGAGCTGCTTGCTGTCAAAGCCGGTCAGGAACATATTTACGACAATGAGAATGTCCAGAGACTTCGTTTTCTTGCCTTTGACACGATCTGAAATATCCTTGTGATACGCGGAGAAGGTGTCGGTAGAGAAATTCGTGCCGTACATCTCGTTATAGTCCTTGATGATACGCTCCAAGGCATCTCGGCTATGCTCGTCCTTGCCCTCGGCATCTTCGTTCTGCCCATAGGAGAAGATACCGCTGATGTTCAGATCGTGTTTGATCTTCTTGAAGATGTCGTAATATTTGACAAGAGCTTCAATGGAGGAAACAGCAAAGATAGCCGTGTACTGACCATTTCTCGTTTTGGCTTTGTGGTTCTGGACGATGTGGTTTGCAATGAGGGACATTCTCTCATCCGACATATAGAGTTCGCCAACATCAATCGCGTCAGCCAATGTCGGATCGTCCCAGTCAAAATCGCCTTCCATTGTCTTTATGTACTCAATATGGAAACCGAGGACATTGTTATCGAAGATAGCATCCTTGATCAGATAGTTATGCAAACATTCCCCAAACAGCATTTCGGTAGTCTGTGTGATCTTGCCCTCCGTCTTTCCGTTCACTTCAAAACGGGGCGTACCGGTAAAGCCAAAGAACTGCGCTTTCTTGAAATGCCGAACAATATCCTTGTGCATATCTCCGAACTGGCTGCGGTGGCATTCATCAATGATGAAGACAACCTTTTCGTCACGGTATGCGTCCATTACCTTTTCGTATTGAGGACGCTTAACGGCATTTGCCATCTTCTGCATCGTCGTGACAATGAGCTGCCGGTTCTTATCCTTCATTTGCCGCACAAGAATGTCTGTGCGATCTGTGACATCAACAGAGCCAGCCTCAAACTTGTTAAACTCTTCGGTGGTCTGAGAGTCCAAGTCCTTACGGTCAACAAGGAAGATAACCTTCTTGATGTTCGGATTGGCTGCGAGGATTTGAGCTGTCTTAAAGGATGTCAGCGTCTTTCCTGCACCGGTGGTATGCCAGATATAGGCGTTGCGATTTGTGAGCGTAGCCTGCCTTATAAGGGCTTCTACGGCATACACCTGATAGGGGCGCATAACCATCAGAATCTTATCCGTATCGTTCAGGATGGTATAGCGTGTCAGCATCTTGATGATGTGATCCCTTGCCAGAAAAGAGATTGAGAAGTCCTTCAGGTTGGTAATACGGATGTTGTTGAAATCCGTCCAGAAGAAGGCGAGGCTATACATCAAGTCCCTGTCGGAGTTGGCAAAGTATTTGGTATCAACGCCGTTGGAGACAATGAAAAGCTGAATGAAGTGATATAGTCCGTTATAGGAGTGCTTCTTATAGCGCATGACCTGATTGACTGCTTCTCGAATGTCAATCCCCCTGCGCTTTAACTCGACCTGAATCAACGGCAAGCCATTCACAAGAATCGTTACATCATAGCGGTTGACATACTTGCCTACAACCGTTGTCTGATGTGTAACTTGGAAGATATTCTTGGTGTGATCCTGATCGAAGAAGGAAAGGTAAACCTTCGTCCCGTCCTCACGCTCAAGGACAAACTTGTCTCTCAGAATTTTTGCGCTCTGGAACACGGACTTTCCAAGCATGAGGTTAAAGATACGCTCCCACTCTTTATCGGTGATAGGCGTATCAAGTTTGGGCGCATTGAAGGCTTCAAACTGAACTTTGAAGTTCTCCACCAATGCGTCATAATCAGGAATATCGACTGTGCTGTATTCCTGCTTGTTTAGCTGCTCTATGAATTGTTGCTCAAGAGCCGCTTCGCTCTGGTATGCCATATCTTCATCTCCAATACTTGAGGATCATTTTTGGTTGCCAACCGATCCTCATTTTATTCTATCACGGCTACTGTCCGATATAACGGACTCATTTTCGTCTTATTTCCAATGTCACATCGCCATTATCCGCAATGGACATTTGCATCGTTTTCAAATACTTGTCCACAAACTGTTTCTGTTCCGAAGAACTCATTTCAATTCGAGTCGCTCTTAACGCCTCTGTGAACATCTCGTAGATATTCAGCCGCACCGCCTGATCTATGTAATGATACATCTCTTTGAACAGTGCGCCGATCTTAATATCCTCTGCATTGCCGGAGTAGAAGTCATCAATGTAGCAATAGAATATACCGGCATTGACAAGTGCGTTCTTCAAATCCGGTCCGCAGTTTTCGCGCTCTATCATGACAAGGAACCGAGCCTCCGGTAAAGAAGAAATCAGTCCCCAATAGTCGGAGTCGCTGGACACCAAAATAAAGGAATCCACATTGTTTTTGTAATGCTCCTGACAAGTTCGGGCAATCAGCATCACATCGACCAGAGACTTGTTCTGCTTTACCCGTTCGGTCATCATGTGTTCGACCGGGATGTGGGTAAAACTATCCAGAATACGCCAAGCAGATGCACTATGCACATCATCAAACAGGATGATGGATGCTATCTTCTGTGTGTACTGATAGTCAAGATTCTTGAGCGTAGCGCAGAGCTTGTACGGATCAGAGTTTTCACAATCTACCACTACGACAACCTTTTCGCTGCTACCAATAAACTCGTAGATGCTTCCTTTAATGTAACTTCCAGCATCAGAAACTTTACTGTACTCTGTAAAGTAGTCACCGTTCATTTGATAAAGCAGCGTCACGAATTTTTTATCGTTATAGAGCAGATTACCGACATCCTCCGGTTCCCAGTTTATATACATCTGGTAAGGATAAAAGAGCAAGTGAGCGTAATAAATATCTGCTGCTGCTTTTGTCCCTTCCTCTTTCAAGCCATCTGGCATGAGGAAGAGGTTTTTTACATACAGCCAATTCAGCCAAAGAGGAAATAGCTTCTTGCAATTATTGATCCGATCAGAAATCAGCTTGTTTATCTCAACGATATGCTGACTTAGCTTCGTGCTGGACTTCTTTATAAAACTAATGCCATCCGCATTTAGTTGTTGAAGGCTATCCTGCGGCACATATTCCGGCATACTGCTGATTGAGAGATAACTAAACTTCATGCGCTCGTTGATATGCTTGAAGTTTCTTTCAATCGCTGTCCTTATGATACACAAATGACGGATTATCCGTGCCGTTTTGTCTGCATCAAGTTTTTCGTATATCTCTATTTTGGGTGCTTCATGCTCATTATCAAAAATTCGTTTCGGAACACCAATCAAATATGCAACCTTAGAAACAATTTCATAGGTGCTGTCTTTGTAGGTGACTCGATCATCTGTGGGAAACGCCTCCGCTTCAACGAGGGCATTTTTCTCAGTCACAGCATTCTCAAGGACATCCATATATGCTCCTTTCGCTGAGGTATTTTTCTCTACCTATAACAAAATAGCCGCACGAAAACTCGGACCTACTTCTTGCCCGTTCGCACAGCTTCACATATATCTCCAATGTCACAATTCAAATAGTCGCAAATGCGCAGCAGAACAGAGAGAGCTACATCCTCGTTCTTATTGAGCTTACTCATCGTGCCAGGAGACAGCTCTATATCCTTGCGTAAAGTTGATTTTGGGATCTCTCTTTCGATGAGCATGACCCATAATTTCTTATAGCTTATCTTCATAAAAGCACCTCTCTCAAACGCTTACAGTGAGACTCATTATATTATACACCAAACGCTTCAAATTTTCAATACGATGCTCCAAAAATTCAAAATATATTTCAAGTTCATGGAGCGCATTACGAAGAAGAAAGCCTGAGCCGATTTATTCATACGGCTCAGGCTTTGGTGGTTATTCCAACTCGCTACTTTTGGCTTTTTCATGCTCCTGTGAAAGCGTTGGACTGAGGAAATCATCGACATTTGCCTTCATGGTATCAATCACTTTAGCCTCTTTTTTGAGCCTTGCTCGTTCGTCGTAGAGACGCTGCTGCTCTTCCAAAAGGCGTTGCTGCTCGGCTTGCAGAGACTTCATACTTGGAAGTTTTTCACCATCTTGCATAGCAAGCAATGTACTCTTTGCTGCTTCAAAAACGACAAGCTCTGCCTCGTGCGCAGCTCGAAAACTCTGCTTGTTCTTCGTCTTTGAGTAGGCATCATAGACCGGCTTGAGCTTTTGATAGGTTGAGATATTCTTGATAAGCGGCTGCACCTTTCGGAGCTGCGCTTCAACGACTTTCAAGTCAGCGCCGGTACGCTCATAAGAACTATGAATGTCTTCGACTTTCTTTTCAAGATCGGCATATTGAAGCAGCTCGTTCTCAGTGAGGTAGTTTAGCGTTCTGGCGGCTTCTTTGAGGATCTTAATCTTCATAGAATGCTCAAAGCCCTTGCTGTCGATCTGCTTAATTCTGTTTTGAATATCGCTGATGAGAGAGATGTTCTTCCTACCGTTCTGCATCTGCCGTCTGCGGGCATTGCGTCCTTGAATGCGTTCCTTGATCCGGTCCTCGGTGTAGTTATCTCCGATGGTTTTTGCACGGGTGAAACGCTCTTGCCCTTCGGCACGGAAGGAGATGTATTTGCCGGTTTTGATTTCATATCCGGCGTCCTGCATCAACTTCATAAACTCATCGTAGTCCTTTGATGTGATCACACAGCGATCAATGGTCTGCTTGAGTTTTTGCTTCCAACTTGTACCGCGTTTGGCTTCGGTGTATTCCTTGTAGTCCATGCCTTTTCCCTGAGAGGGAGGAATAACTGACAGCCCGTGTTCAGCACATATCTCATCACTGAGATGCCGCATCTCACGATAGGTTTTCTTATTGCTTCGGTACGCATGGAAGTCAACATAGTTGACAGCGTTAAAGATAATATGATTGTGGCAATGCCCCTTGTCGATGTGCGTTGCAATCACATACTCGTACTTTCCCTTGAGCCATTCGTCGGCAAACTGCTTACCGATTTCATGCGCTTGTTCCGGCGTGACTTCATCAACCGCAAAGGATTGGATCAGATGTCGGGCGATCACCTTCGGCATCTGCATTCCTTGTTGAGCAGCAAGATTTCTTGTCCACTCAAATTCCTTCGCTGCGGCATCGCTGGCAGCGCAACCATAGGAAGAGACATAGAGCTGGTCATCTGTTTTCTGCGGATCAAGAATGTATGCGAGAGCCTTGTTCACAGTTCCTCGGATTGGCTTGATTTTAGTAATCGCCATATCTCAGCCTGCCTTTCTTTCAGCTCTGAAACATCGTCCTCATAGAAGTGTCCTGTGGAGTTGATTCGGCGGCAAATGTGGTTGATATTTGCCGCTGCGCGAGATACTGCTGCGGCAAGTTTCTTCTGCTGCGTGTAGTCCACTTTGATGATGTAACCGTCAATCGCCATCTTGCGAAGATACGCTCCCATGTTGTTTGTACCAAGCTGTTTCATCTTTCCTTTGATAATCCGTTTCTCGTCATCTGAAACAAAGAAGAGTATCTGATTTGGTCGTGTTCTGTTTGCCATAAGCGGTTTGTCCTTTCATAAAGATAGAGGGTTTGGGAGACATCCCAACAAGCATTTTCTGGATTAAGGGGAGGGCTTCCTTAATCCAAAATCGCCGTGTGTATATACACCGGCTGTGCTTGCTATTCTCTAAAATCGTAATCTTAGTTGGAAGTCCCCCGTACAATACCCCTTCGTAATACAACGGACAAATTCCGCGTTTTTGTCTCACGCATAAAAGAAAAAGACGCTCGAAAGCGTCTTTTTAGTATTGTTCAAGCGATGAGAACGCATCACTCTCAATAGTCAGAATGTCATCCATCGGAATCTTCGTGCCGTCCTGCATGGTAATCAGCCGCTCAAAATCATCCAGCTTTTTCACGATGCCTGTTGCTTCAAGATAAGCGCCACCGGCTTTTCTCTCATCTGCTTTGAAGTATGTGACTGCTACCTCCGGCTCATCTTCAAGATGCTCCACAAGAAACTGAAACTTCAAATTTAGGTTATGGAGTTCTTCATCATCCAGCTCGATCTTTGTGTCAGTCAGACGCCCGGTTTCTTTGATAGCAGCATCATAACCGGTGAGAGCTGCGAACGGAGAAAACTGAGCTGCACGATCTGACATCGGCATTTGTGGACGAGTGGTAGAGACATGATGTGGAAGGTTGATAATGTCCTCGTATTGATACAATCGGTTGCCTCCTTTGTAAATGCAAGGTCAGATAGATTTTTGAAGGTAAACCATATCTACCAACTGAATACCACACTCAAAAATCGGATGATCATAATTATCTGTAAAAAACTCAGGAATTATATGTGAGCGTACAAATCCGCATTTTTCATAAAACGGAATAGTCAACGGGCTATCACCCGTACCTACTTGCAAAACCTCAAATCGTCCACTGTATTCTCTTGCAATGAAACTGATCAACATTTTCGCATAACCCTTGCCCTGAAACTCAGGCTCCGTAGCAATGTTTTTTATTTCGAGAATGCCGTTTCCTTCATCTGTCACAACACACTCACACTTTACTCCGTTGTCTTCAAGGACATACATTCGTCCTCTATCAAGATAGCGATCTATCATATCTTCCTGCTCGTCAGCTAATAATAGTAAATTCAGATATTCTTTCTTGTTTTCGGTTATCTCTTTTATCATCATCTTTTCCATAGCCATTTTCTTACGCCTTATGTCCACCAATCTGCTCATTGCGGTCCTTTGCGGTTGCGCCTTCCTCCAAGTTCATGCCTTTGAGTATGGCGTTCTTTCCATACTTCTTCTTGATGATGAGCATTGCCTGTTGCATTTTCTTTTCCCGATCCAGCTCTGCTTTTTCGCGCTTTCGTTGTGCTTCTAAGGCAGTGAAATCTGTGAAGAGATCAAGCTGCTCATAGCCTCCGTTTTTCACTGGCGCGTCTGCTTCTGGAACAACATGATTTGCTGTGATATTCAGCCGACGCACAAGAAGATTCTTGTCCACGATCCTATCAAAGAGTTCTGCCGTAGCACACATTATTTTCTTCGTAGATGATGTGTGACCGTCAAGATTGATTGAGCCGTGCGCCTGTTTTGGTATCTGCCGTCCGTAATGGTCTTTTACAACTGTCCCGTGATATTTTCGGCTTCGTTCGGGATCGGTGAGGTTTTCTATATCGTAGCCAACTGTGATGACGATTTGATCTGTCACAAGTCCTTTGTCCACCAAGTCCAGCACGAGAAGGTCAGCCATCTCACGGAGGACGAGCTTTGCCTTTTCAGCCTCATAGGGGCAATGCAGGACTTGTCCTGAGCCTAAGCTGTTGGTGCTGGGCTTGTAGGCTTTGATTGCTTCAACCGTGCAAGGCTCCCAGCCCCACGCATGGTCGATCAGCAGTTCTGCGTTCTTGCCGAAAAGTTTGTAAAGCAAGTCCTCATTTTTCGCCGAGCATCGGGCAACATCGCCCATCGTAAACATTCCGTTTTCTTCGAGCTTCTTTGCATAGCCTCTACCGACTCTCCAAAAGTCTGTGAGCGGCTGGTGCGTCCAAAGCTCACGGCGAAACTTCATCTCATCCAACTCTGCAATGCGAACACCGTTTTTATCTGCCGGAATGTGCTTTGCCACAATATCCATCGCAACTTTGCTGAGAAAAAGGTTTGTTCCAATCCCGGCGGTTGCGGTGATACCGGTTGTCTCAAGCACATCCAAGATCATCTTCATCGCAAGGTCATGTGGCGTGAGATGATAGGTGTTCAGATAATCCGTCACATCCATAAACACCTCGTCGATGGAGTAAACCACAATGTCTTCCGGCGCAACATACTTCATGTAGACCTCATATATCCGCGTACTGATCTCCATGTACCGAGCCATTTGCGGCGGTGCGATGATGAAGTCAATCGCAAGCTCAGGATTAGCTTGCAGCTCAGAAAAGAAATGCGATGATCCTTCGAGCTTTCGTTTCGGTGCATCGTGCTGTCTTCCTGCGTTCGCTTCTTTGACACGCTGCTTCACCTCAAACAATCTGCCGCGTCCTGAGATGCCATAACTCTTGAGGGATGGGGTAACAGCAAGGCAAATGGTTTTGTCAGTCCGGCTTTCGTCCGCGACAACAAGGTTTGTGTCCAGAGGATCTAAGCCTCTATCACGGCATTCGACGGAGGCATAGAAGCTCTTGAGGTCGATGGCAATATAGGTGCGTTGCTTCAACTCCTGTGCCTCCTTTTTATCACTGCATCAGTTCGCCAAACTGGAATTTGTCCTTATAAAACATTTACTCCGTAACCGCAATCTTGATCACGCCGTCCAGATGGTTTTCAAAGATGCGGTATGCCTCTTCAATATCTGCAAGAGGGTATCTGTGCGTGATCAGCGGCGTTGTATCGATCTTGCCTTGCTCGATCAGGTTTAGGATTTCCGCGCAGTCGCAGCCATCCACACCTCCGGTCTTAAAGGTCAGATTCTTGCCGTACATATCGGGTAGAGGGAGTGCTTGCGCCTCGTCGTAGAGAGCAACCACCGTCACAACGGCATTAGGTCTGGCACACATCCACGCAAGTTGGAAGGTGTCCTTCGCTCCGGCGACCTCCAGAACCACATCCGCGCCGCCGTGATCCGAGTTGGCGTGGACATAATTCTCACATTCCTCCGGTTGGCAGAGCAGCACATCAGGATAGTGTTCCTTGACAAACTGCACTCTTGCCGGATCTTTCTCGCATACAATGATCCGCTTCGGCTGTTTCAACATTACGCAAAGCAGCGTGCAAATACCGGTCGGTCCCGCACCGATGATCAGAACTGTATCTTCATTTGTGATCTCGGAGATACGAGCCGCCCAGAATCCCGTTGCCAGAATATCTCCTACGAATAACGCCTGTTCATCGGTCACGCTGTCGGGGATCTTGTTCAGTCCCTGATCGGCATACGGCACTCGGACAAACTCAGCCTGTCCGCCGTCGATGCGGCAACCTAACGCCCAACCGCCGTTTTTGTCGGTGCAGTTGTTGACAAAGCCATGCTTGCAGAAGAAGCACTCACCGCAGAAGGTTTCTACATTTACCGTTACCCGATCACCGGGCTTGACATTCGTAACTTCTGCGCCGACTTCTTCCACGATGCCAACCATCTCGTGACCTACGGTAATACCGGGAACGGCTCTCGGCACAGAGCCATGCTTGATGTGCAGGTCACTGGTACAGATGCTCCCCAGCGTTACGCGGGCGATTGCATCCCGTGCATTTATGATCTGCGGCTTCGGCTTGTCGGTCAGGGCAAACTTGCCATGTTCAATATAGGTTAATGCTTTCATTTGTTTCCAGCCCTTCTGCCCATTTTGCAAGGTCAGCACCGCTGACGGATGCCTTGAAGACCTTGCCGTTCAGCAATTTCGCTCCCTTGCAGCTCGGCAGCAGCTTTTCGTTGGTTTTGCCCATATCACTGCCACCAGAAGTTGCAAACGGAATGATGGTCTTACCGGTCAGATCATAGCTTTCAAGGAAGGTGTTGATGATCGTCGGCGCAACATACCACCAGATCGGGAAACCGACAAACACGGTATCGTAGTCGTTCATATTGTCTCGCTTACCGGCGATAGCAGGACGAGATGCCGGATTGTTCATCTCAATCGTACTGCGGGATTTCTTGTCCATCCAGTCAAGGTCAGCTTTGGTATAGGGTATTTCCGGCTCAATGGCGTAAAGGTCTGCGCCGATAGCCTCGGATAATTTCTCTGCCACCTTTGCGGTCACACCGCTTGCAGAGAAGTATGCAACTAATTTTCTGCTCATAAATGCCTCCAATTTCATTCGTCTTGATCCAGTCCGCCGTTCAGTACAAGGTACAGCAGTACCTCCATCATGTCAGCGATCTTTGCAAGCGTAATATCCTCATCTTTAGACTTGATAATCAGGCGGAAAACTGCATAGAAAACATCGTTTCGATCAAGCTCAGTTTCGGTTTCAAATCGTTCGAGAAGGTTTTCGATGCGTTCCAAATCCGGTCCGTCTTCCGGCTTGAACGAATCCTGCATTCCCAGCAAGGATGCAAGCCGCTCATCTTTCATGATTGCATCGTATTCCACAAGCTGTTTTGCTTCTTCCGGCATCATCTCATCAAAGTAGTTGATGAAGATGTGGACACGAATGCCACCGTCCTTGTCGGGAGAGAAGCAGATGGAGTGCGACTTATCCGCGATCTCCTTCAAAAATCCGAGGTCTTCCGGATCACCAAACTCTGCGAAGGGAAGAAACATATTGATTTCAGAATGCCAGTGATGGTAGTCAACAATTCCCTCAATACGACCACGATGCCGTTCCACAAACGCATCGCAGCGTTCCAGAAGGTACTCATAGTTCTTCTTGTCCTCAGGAATGATGATCTTTGGTATTTTGTCCATTGCGTCGGAGTACGCTTTCAGCATACCTCCGTTGACTGCACGGTCAAATACTTCATCGCACCACTCATCGTATTCACCTGACTCAGCTTCTCGATAATCCCGCTCAAAGATAATATCGTCCATAGCCTTACCCCTTTATGATTTTCTCAAGCTGCTTTTCGGTCGCAGCAGGAAGAAGTAATTGAAGGTGTCTCAAAATACGCTTTCTGGATTTTTGCGGATCTTCCCTGTATGCAGATGTGATGAAGTCATAACCAAAGATGACTTCCGGTGCTGAATACTCTGCAACGCCCCAACCGTAGGGCTTACCGTATTTGTCCTGCATATAGACGAAATCTGCAATGCAGACATAGCTCTGCATTTGCAGCCGTGTGATGCTGGTTTCAAAGCCAGTGTTTCCGCCCTTGCGGTAGTTCCTGACTTCTTTCAGACGCTTGGAAAGGATTCTGCCTTCATCTGCTATGGTTTCATAAAGCTCCTTGTCCTTGTAGGATGCCAGACCGTCATCCCAACGGGCGTCAAAATCATAGCCATCGCGCCGGAAGTTTGCAAAGTCAGGAATCCACTCTCGGCTCACGAATCCAGCTTTCTTGTTAAATAGTTTTCCATAGAGGCATTTGCCGCTCCGTGCTGCCGGTCCTTTCCATTCCCACGGACCGTCCGCGTCATCTGCAAACCACAACTCCGGTGGGCATAGCTCTTCAACAGAGAAACCGGGAATCTCGTTTCGGAAGAAGGGCAGGAACCCGTATTGCTCAACGGTGGCAATCAGGTCATCGGCGCTATGTAGTTGTCCTGCGTATGCTTCAATCATTGTTGCTCCTCTTCATAATACCTAAGACAATCCTCATTACAGGATTGTGTTGGTTTCGACAACAGGCATCCAATATAATGAATTTATCAGACAGGAAAGTCCTTAAAACATCTAATATCGCTGTTTTCATCCTTCTGGTTTGATCTGCTTCAAAAAATCTGCATGAGGGACATAAGGCAAGTTCAATCCCCATCCCATACGATTCATTTCATTTAACTTAATCAGCATCAGATTGATGTTCGTTCCCATCATTGCTGAGAGCTGCACCACATCATAGCCTTCTTGCATATACTCAACCAATTCGTCATTGTCGATGATGAGATGGGCAGCAAAAGCATTTGCCTCGTATTCCGGCTTAGATCGCATATCGAACAGCGTAAACTCCGGCAAGGCATTTCCTTTCTTGGCAAGATCGCGGTGGAACACATCATGTCCGATTTCATGACCGCAGACCATCTGCATGACCATGTGTTCCATGCCGGAGTTCAGCAGGATGTGTCTTTCTTTGTGCCGGTAGGTATACATTCCCAGCAGATCGTTCAGCGTGTCTATGTAATGCACATAGATACCAAGCTCACGGGCGATTTTCAATGTATCTCTCGTGCCGCAGCTTCTCACAATGCTGTTTGCTTTTTTATAAATTTCCTCGGAGCGAATGATCACGGAACGCTCACCCCCTTCAAGTTGCAAGTTTCCATTTTGATTATAGCAAAGGAATAGTACGATAAAACGGACAGTTAGGCGTTTGGATCGCTGTCAGTCGCTTTATATTTCTTCGGTGTGTATTTCTCGACATTACGAGCTTTGGACTCCCAGTAAATATCCTGCAATGCCTTCATCACAGCATCCTTGTCCTGTTCGGACAGTGTGCCTCCGGCAAATAGACCCGACATACCATCAATCAAGTCCTGCGCCTGTTTCATTCCACGAGTGCCATATTGCTCTGATGCCTGAACGACAAACGCATCGTCCTCGCTCAGAAAGTAATTGATGTCAACACCGAAGAAGTCAGCGATTTTCTTGTAGTTATCCCTTGTCCGAGGGAAAGAAAGATTGTTTTCGTACCGGGTGATCATGCGTCTGTTGATACCTAAACCGTCAGCTACCTGCTGCTGAGTCAAGTTCTTTTTTTCTCGCTCTGCCTTGAACTTCTCACCGAATGTCATTTTGGTAATCACTCCTGTTCACAAAAAGTTTGCGACATTGAATTGCTCAAACCTATTGACAAGAGCATTTCAAATGCGTATAATAATGCTGTGAGTATTTCAACTACTCATATTCTACTCGGAACTGCTCATCCTGTCAAGGGGTTGAGCAAAAATACAAGAAAAAGTTACAATTCACGGCTGCGGTTTCCCCGTAATCCAGCCGTGAATATGAGAAACGGAGTGAGGATCGCAAAATGGAGTGTCAATGCAGGAAAGCCTATGTGTCGGTGAATGTGGATGTTGACGAAGAAGGAACGGTGCATCCCCGTTTTATCCGATGGAAGAACGGTCTGATTTTTCAGATCGATCAAATTCTTTACAAGTGCCGTGCCAGCTCTAAGAAAGTTGGCGGCGGTGGTATTCGCTACACCGTCATGATTCGAGGAAAGGAGTCTTTTCTGTTTCATGAAGGAGACAAATGGTTTGTCGAAGCAAAGGAGAGCAGCTAATGATTTTATCCCACAAGGAAATAGAAGAAATTGCCGCAGCCGTAACAGAGGACTTTAACGAGTTCTTTTTCGGCTCTCAGGTTGAAGAAGTCCAAGCTCCAAGGGCTACGCCCATTGACCAGCTTGCAAAGGACTATCTCGGTCTTACCGTATCATTCGCAAAGCTGTCGAAGGACGGGAGCATCTGCGGACTTACGGCTTATGCCGATACAGAGTACGCAGTTGAGGAAGGAGGCGCTATCCGCAAACTTGCGCTCAGGCAAAATCAAGTTCTGCTGGATGAGAGTTTTATTCAGCCCGGACAAGTTCGGGCGCTTTGCGGAAAACGCAGATTCACATTAGCGCACGAGTGCGCCCATCAGATTCTCTATCAGATGGAGAGTGATGATGTCAAACAGGCTTGCAGAAAGAAATACGCTGCAAGGACAGCCTACTCCCTCCGGGACTTGAAGACTCGTGAGGATTGGAATGAGTGGCAAGCAAATGTACTGGGTGCGGCACTTCTAATGCCGCAGAAGGAAATTGACCTTGCCATGTGGTTTTTTGCCGGAGGTAGGAAGCTCAAGTGCTATGAAGGGCGTTTCACCTACAATGACAGACTGACATTGACAAGGCTCTGTGGGCAACTCGGTGTCTCAAAGTCTGCCGCCGTAATCCGGCTCAGGCAGCTCGGCTACCTCGAAGACATGGCATACAGTGATTATGCCGATCCGTTGGAGGTGCTGACATGAAGCGAAATATCCGCGTCAAGGACCCATCCCCGGAGATGCTTGTCAAGATCAGACGGGCGCGTCACGCCATCTCATCACAAGAGATGAGAATTATCAAATGCCCATACTGTGGGCATAGTGCAATCCATGTTTTTGAGGACACACGAGGTCATGTCCAAGCTAAATGTAAAATGTGCGGACGAGAAACCGTGTTCAATGTCCTCAGTATGAGACGGTTATTCCTCAACCTCAGATAGAGGTAGAGATAACAAATAAATATTTTTGATAGCTGTGCTGTGGAGCCGCTGATTGGTGAGTCTTCCTAATGCCGCATGAACAGAGTGTTCGCACTCTGTTTTATCGGCATGGGATCATGAACTCACCGGTCATGCGGCTCTTTTTTTAGTCTCTTCCATCCGCTGCTCTGCGATGCAGCGGAAAGGAAGAACTATGAAAACCCCAATCGAATTTGACTATGACCTCTGGACTACGGAGGACGGCAAGTGCATGGTGCGCGTGAAGCAAACCGGCGAAGTATGCGAGGTCAGCAGAGAAACAATGAAGATTCTGCGCAACGAAGAAAAGAAACTCAGACGCTCTATGTCGGGAGTACCTGTCATTGGATGTGAAGAAGAGAAAACTACCTTACTTTCACTTGACTATGTGAGCTATGAAGGCGGCGAAGACATGAGTCCAGCTTGGCTGGCTGATCCTTTGGATTTCGAGAACGATGCTCTTTTTCACATTCGGCTCAAGGAGTTCAAAGCCGTTTTAACTCCTTTAGAGTTAAGCGTTTTTGAATGCTGTATTGTCAGGGATTTGACCATGCGAGGCTATGAAGAAGAGTTTCATGTGGACAAGTCAAAGGTATCAAGGGCAAAAAAGAGCATTCAGGAAAAATATAAAAAATTTTTTTGATTTGCGTGAGACAAAACGCAAAAAAATGTCCGTTGTAGTGTGAAGAGGGCGAACAAGCCTCCTTCGCGGTTCCTTGACAACTGAATAGTTCAGTGCTGCGGATCTTTCCTCTTTTCTCGAAGCAACTTATCTTCTGCCGCCAAGACCTCCAACCGGAGTGAGCGATCAACAGAGAGATTAAACAGCCGTGTGGTGCGGCTGCTTGCCATGATGGAAAAGTTGGGTACAATGATACTTTCGTTTCTTCTTTTGAAGGGGCGGCTCGGAGCGATCCTCGGAGGGGTGAGAGTCCCATGATACCGATTGACCATTGGTAGTCCGCAGCATTCCCGGAACTGTAATGTTCTTCTGGCAGGGGCGCGAGCTGCAAATATGCCGGACAATGAAACAAACCCAAAAGGAACTTACTATATAGTTTCAGGATGAAAACTATGTGGCAGAGTGTCTTCACAAGATGCTCTGCCATATCCTTTTGTCCTGAATAGTTCTACGAAACAGGAGGTGCTTAGAATATGATGGG
>ENA-OOXY01000776-OOXY01000776.1-human-gut-metagenome-genome-assembly--contig:-NODE-776-length-26403-cov-2.791028_pt1 | contig 26403 bp, 17 predicted proteins | sample MGYA00241593_ERZ501355 | MGnify/ENA primary metagenome ERZ501355 (study PRJEB25962, sample SAMEA2042739) | human gut metagenome | biome: human gut; feature: human-associated habitat; material: faeces... | reverse complement strand
GATCGGGCGCGCGGGAGGAAGGCGGGGCAAAGGGAGCTTGGAGGTAGACATCAGATGTATTATTGATACAGGGAAAGTGGACGGGAGATGCTGCATGTGCGGAGTGGAGGTAACCGTAGACCGGCGGGTTGACATGGGGAAGGTGGGCGGGAGAGGCTGCATGTGCGGCTCGTGACATATCAGAGAGATTTTACTGTAATTCCTATTCCACCCATTCCACCCATCTTGTATGGCGTTATAAATCAGACAGATACGCAGCTGTGTGTGGGCAAAAACATCTCACCCATATCCCACCCACATCTCACCCAAGATTTTCGACAGGCCCCGTTCTTTCTGGTTTTATATAAAAAGGCCCTTTGCAGATGAGCATCATTTTACCTGGTGGCGCGATGTGATGGCATGGGAGCAGCCCTACGGGGGATGCACAATGGATACGGGTGATTGCGAAAGGGCGAAAAGTATAGCACACTGCAGTGGATGTACGGTGATGGCGATGGATTGTCGGTTGGTATCGGGGCCTGTTCGTTGGTTGCTCATTGCTTGTTCATTGGTTGTTCGTTGGCGTGCGGACGCTTGATGAGGGGAGGCATACGGTAGCTGGCGCAAAGTTGCGGGTGTAAGTCATTGGTTATCACCCGATTGCTCGTCGCTTGTGGACGCACCACGGTACGTACCTACGGGTTGGGTGAAAACAGGATGCACACAGCTATCATGCTGATAGTAAGAGTCCCGACACCATACAATACGCACTCTGGCCGGTAGGAACGTTCTGTGGAGCATCCTCATCCTTCTATGCCAATAAATACTCTATGCAGGGCGCAACTTTCTTAGCCATGGTGAGATGTGGGTGGGATATGGGTGAGATATTTTTGCCCACACGCAGCTGCGTATCTGTCTGATTTATAACGTCATACAAAATGGGTGGAATGGGTGGAATAGGATTTACGGCATTTTTTTGTGAATACGCATTTAAGGGGTAAAAAGGCCGTTCTTGCAATGCAAAACGGGCATTTTCAGCTTGCCAAAGGGGCATTGTGGCAAGGCGGATGGACAAAACTGCTCACGTCATTAAAAAAAAGGAACAGCCTGCCAGCTGCTTTTTGGGAAAAAGAAGTACTTTTGCACGAAACAAGCAAAAGAACAATGAAGAGAATACTTCTCATATTAACCGCAGCCTTATCGTTTGGCTCGTTGCTCGCCCAGCCTAACGACGGGATGTATAGGTATAGTCTGGACTTCACCCTGTCGCAAAAGGACTTCGTTGACACCATACCCATCTTGGTGAAAGATGAGCAGATATACATTCCCGTAACTATCAACGGCAGGCAACACCTGATGAATTTTGACACAGGTTCCAGCCAAGGCGTGGCATACGAAGGTGTGAGCTGGCCTTACGGTGAGCCCATAGGCAAAGTGGATTCGCGCGATGCAAACGGCAAAAGAGACACGATAGAGGTTGTTAGGTTTCCCGATTTCAATATGGGAAGTCTCACCATCAGCAACTATAAAGGATCGCTGCTGCAACGCATGGACGGCAACTATACCGATGAGGGCATCATAGGTTTTGACCTGCTGAACAAAGGACTGCTGGTGAAGATAGACATGAGGGCCAAGCACCTGATTGTCACCGACAGGCCCAAATTCTTCGATCACGAATCGGGCTATATCGTGAAGTATAAATTACGCCGCTTTGTTCCATTCATAAATATCAACACCTTTCTAAGTCACCAAGAGCCTGTGATGCTGGATTTGGGCGCCCAAGATTTGTTCAGCATGAATAAGCAGAACTTCGACAGAGAACGTTTTAAGGATGCACGCGTAGCTCAGCTGGTGGAAGAGACCACAACGGGACAATCTGCTATCGGTAATTTTGGAGCAGAAAAAGAAAATCTGATTTTCTATTTACACTTTCCCAAGATTTCATGGGGCAAGCTGTCCTTGCTTGACGTTCATGCCATGACCACTCAAGGCGATTCGAAGATAGGCGCACAGTTGCTGCAATATGGCACGCTCACGATAGACGGAAGACGCAAAAAACTGAAATTCATGCCCTTCAATGCTTCAGACAGCATTCTGATAAACAACAAGTTGGATGACATAACCTACATTCCTCTGCACGGACGCGCCGTTGTTGGTACCATCAGGCACACCAGCAAACAATATAAGAACGGATTCAGGCAGGGTGACATTATTCTGAAAATAAACGGCGATAGCATTGACTCGTTTGCCGACTTTCAGAATTATCACTTCGTGAAAGATTATAAATATGTTTTTACTCTTCGCTCCTTGCGTGGCTTTAACAAGGAAGTGATAGTTGAGCATTGGGGAGAGAAATAGATGAACATAAAAAGAGGAGCCCCTTCAGGCTCCTTCTTTCTCACATATCTCACTATACAAGCCATCTACGATAGAGTCGGCCAAAGAGATGTTAGGCACTAATATACTTTTACAATTGAGTGCATCGGCAACAATCAAGAATATCTCAGCAGCCGGAATGATGACATCCGAACGGTCTTCTTTCAGTCCGAACTGCTCCATACGCTCCTCTATGCTGAGCGGCTTGAGCTTGAGGTAGAGCCGTTGCAGCTCTTCCAGTGAAAACACCTTGCCCTTGGTTTTGTCGTTGCTTAGCCTGAAGAGCCTGTTGATATTGCCTCCAGAGCCTATAATCTGCACCTCTCCGTGTTCGGCTGCATAGTTGCTGAGCATTCGCTTCATGCGCACGATGGTGTCTTTGCCCACTTTTCCGCTCAGCATTCTGAGTGTTCCGCAGTTATAGCTGCAGCTCTCGGTGAGTTTTCCGTCATGCAGCAAGGATATCTCGGTACTGCCTCCACCTACATCTACATAGGCGAAATTGCCCTTCTTAGAGTTGCTTTGCTCAAGAATATTGTTGCACAATAGCTGCGCCTCCTGCTGTCCCGGAATGATTTCCAATTCCATTCCCGTAGCCTTACGGATGTGCTTGATGACCTTCTTTCCATTTTCGGCATCGCGCATGGCCGATGTGGCGCACGCTCTATACCTGACCACGTTGTAGAGCTTCATGAAGTGCTTGTAGCCCTTCATCATCTCTATCATCATCTCTTCGCGCTCCTTGGATATCTTACCCAAGGTGAAGACATCCTTACCCAGCCTGAGCGGCACGCGGATGTACATCAATTTACGTATCTTGTCAAACTCCGGCTCACTCTCGTCAAAGCGCTTCACCAACAGTCGTGCGCCGTTAGAGCCAATGTCTATCGCTGCTAAGTTTATTGGTTTCATCATAAAAATGTGCTTAATCTACAAAATCGGGCTTTGCTTCTCGTCTTCGACGTAAGCCTTATACAGCTCCTCTTGCGAACGAAATCGTGGTCCCTGTTGCAACTCATTGCCCCCATGGCCATCAACTATTCGGCCGTTAGTGGTATCTTTCAGCCCGTATTCCACGGTGCGAAGCAAGTCACGCTTCAGGTCTTCGTCATAAACCGGCGTCATCACTTCTATTCGGCTGACGAGATTGCGTGGCATCCAGTCGGCAGAACCAAGAAAATATTTGTTCTTACCGCCATTACAGAATATCAGTATACGCGCATGTTCCAAATATCGATCAATGATGCCCACAATGCGAATATTGTCACTAACGCCCTCTATACCGGGCACAACCGAGCAGTTGCCCCTGACCAAGGCTTCTATTTTCACTCCGGCCTGACTGGCCTGATAGAGCTTAGCCACCACATCCTTATCGGTTATGTGGTTTATCTTCATTTTCAGCCAAGCCTCCTTGCCCTCGAGAGCGTTGCGTATCTCTGCATCGAGCAGTCTGAGCACGCGCGACTTCATGGCATTAGGCGACACCATGAGCTCGCGGAAACGAACCTGCGAGAAAGGCCTGTCTATAAAATTGAACACTTTCTCCACCTCGTTCACTATCTCACGTCTGGCCGTCATCATCAGATAATCTGTGTATATCTTGGCATTGCCTTCATGGAAGTTGCCCGTTCCCACACATGCTATGTTGCCTTTCTTCGACTTGATGAGCAGCAGCTTAGAGTGTATCTTCAGCCCTTCTACTCCAAAGATAACGTTAACGCCCTCTTCTTGCATGCGCTTGCTCCACTTGATGTTGCTCTCCTCGTCGAAGCGGGCCAACAATTCTACCACAGCCGTAACCTTTTTTCCGTTACGAGCTGCGCAGATAAGCGCCTTCACCACCTTGGAATCCTTAGCCAGTCGATAGAGGGTGGTTTTTATTTCACGCACCTCGGGCTGCAGGGCAGCCTCGTGAAGCACCCGGATATAGGCATCAAAGCTGTGATAAGGAACGTGTATAAAACGGTCTTTCTCGCGTATCAGCTCCAGGATGCTCTGTCTTGACAGAAATTCTTTTTTCATTAAACGTGGCCATTTAGGATATTTCAGCTCCTTATGTCCACAGTCAGGAAAGCTCATCAGGTCTTTGTGATTCTGATACCTACCCGTAGCAAGCAAGGTGTCAAGCTCCTTCAGATCGAGCCTGTGCATAATTTTCTTCTGCAAATCCTTGGGCATACTGCCGTCATAAATTACCCTGACAGGCTCTCCATGCTTTCTGGAGTCTACACCGATAGAGATTTTCTCTATGGTAGAATAATCGGAATCATTCTCCAAATCCATCTCAGCATCCTTGGTAAACTTAAAGGAGTAAGCCTCGAACTTACATTCAGGGAAACCGATGAAAATCAGAGGAAGCGAGAATCGGATGACATCATCAAGATACATAATGTTATCCATGCCGTCAGACGAGGGCACCTTGATGAACCTTCCGTATATTCTGTCAGGCACTTTGATGATGGCATATTTTGTCTTGCCATTGGCAACGGCCTTGAGCTTCACGGCCAGATAGATACGGTTGTCCTCCAGGGTGTTGATGTTTTCTATTTCCGACATCCATATAGGGTTGGTAGAGCCATTGAGCTTGTCGTAATAAAAATCTTCAAGCCACTTCTTCTGCTCGTCGTTGAGCATCGTGTTGTCTATCAAGCGTATCTTGTGTTCGGCCAATCTTTCGAACACTTCGTTGGTTGCCTTGTTGTATTCCTTACTGAATTCAGCATTAAGCTTGTTGATTGTCTTAATGTTTTTCTTCAGTTCCTGCCTCTCAGACTTTGCCAGCCTGTCGTTCTCAACAAGTCTTGTAAGCGAGGCTACCCTCACACGGAAGAATTCATCCAGATTGTTTGAGTATATGCCCAAGAACGAGAGCCGCTCCAAGAGGGGCACCTCATCCTTCTCAGCCTCCTGCAAAATACGGTGGTTGAAGTACATCCAGCTTACGTCGCGGTCTACATAATCCTCATGATTAATCATCTGTTTCATCCTAACCCTTTTATCGTTATTTAGTGTTCCTTGTTTTTTTCTTCCTTACCTTTTTCTTGCTGGTGCTTTTTCTCGATAGGATCGTCCTTCTCTATCACCAGAATGTCGGGGTCGTCTATTATATGCAGTGCTTTTCTGAACACCTGCGCGCTGCCATTGGGCACCCTGAAGGTGTGCAGTTGCTCACAGCCTATAAAGCTGTTCTTACCCAGATGCTCGGGCACGCCCTCAAAAACAACTTCCTTCAGGCGGTCGCATTCCGAAAAGGCAAAGCCATAAACGCCCCTCACCGATGCGGGTATCACCACCTTGGTAAGGTTATCACATTCGGCAAAAGCCTCTTTGTCAATCTTCTCAACAGAAGCAGGGATGGTTATCTCTTTGAGCTTTTGATGCTGCATGAAAGCCATCTGACCTATCACCTTCACCGTGTCGGGCACCGTAATGGCCTCATCATTGGCCACTACATATATAAGAATGGTTTTGTCGGCATTGAACACCATCTTGCCGTCGAACTCGAACTTGTCGGTGTTCAACTTCTGTAAAGCCAGGTTAACTACCAGATTTTCGTATTTTCTTGGCTTCTTTGACTGCTTCTTAAGAATCTCTAAAATTTCTTTCTTCGTTTCTTTCATAATGCTTAGTTCTTCCTTTGTTGGGTTCAATCAGATGATGTCACTTTACTAAATCCATGTACATACAATCTCAGACATCATTATCATAGTTGTTTAATCACAGTGCAAAGATACACAGAATATACATGCAGTTGCCGTAAAAGAAATTAAGATTGTGTTACAAAACCATTTCCGACGCGTTAAGTAACAGAATTGTAACACATGTGTCTTGTTTTGGTAATATAAAAGTATCAACTTTGCAGCGCAATCATCCAAAAAGACAAAATGAAGAAACGACTATCAATGGGGCTGGCCCTTGCTTGCTGTGTCCTTGCAACGATGGCGCAGGAAGACAAAACCCTTAATGCGCCTAACTTACATGGCACACTGAGAGGTAAGTATGAGTATCAAACGCAAGAAGACAAAGGCCGCTTCGAGGTCAGGACAGCCCGCGTGAGCATCGACGGTTCGCTGACGCAATATGTTGACTATAAGGCCGAAATAGACCTGTGCGACGAAGGACAGATAAAGATGCTCGATGCCTACACGCGCATCAAGCCCTTTGCGGGATTCATGTTCACCATAGGTCAGGAGCGCGTGCCCTTCACCATAGATGCCCATCGCTCGCCCGACAAGCAATATTTTGCCAATCGCTCGTTCATAGCCAAGCAGGTGGGCAACGTGCGCGACGTGGGTGCCGAGGTGGCCTATCGCTTTCATGCCGGCATACCCATCAACATCAGAGCCGGCATCTTCAACGGTTCGGGTCTCACCAATCAAAAAGACTTCTGGACCAACAACATCAACTACTCGGCCAAAGCAGAGCTTTTCATACCCGGAGGGTTCAATGTCACACTGTCGGCACAGAAGATAAAACCAGACAACGTAGGCATATATATGTATGATGCCGGAGCCTATTATCACCGCAAGGGCTGGCATTTAGAGGGTGAATATCTGTATAAGACCTATGCCGACAATGCTTTCAAGGACGTGCACGCCATAGACGCCTTCGCAAGCTACGACATTCCTGTGAAAAGCAAGATGCTATGCAAGGTTTCACCTCTTATAAGATACGACTTCATGACCGACCATAGCGACGGCAAGAGATACCTGGACGGCAACGCAGACAAGTCGGGCAGCCTCATCATAAACGACTATCAGCGCCATCGCATAACAGGCGGTGTGACGCTCAGCCTCAACAAGCCATTTATCTCAGACATCCGAATAAACTACGAAAAATATTTCTATCGCGACAACTCGCTGGCTAAACCGTCAGAGAAAGACAAGATTGTCGTTGAGTTTATGACACATTTCTGATAGGCAGGTAGTAAGAGGCTGGCTTGTAGCACATTGCCCATCCCTTTCCAAATAGGCCTTTTTGCATTGCGATATAGGCACTTTCGGCTTGCAAAAAGGCTGTTATTGGAAAGCAATAAGGTCTTAGGAGAAAAATAAAGAAGAGAGCCGTGCCCAATAAAATATCGGGTACAGTTCTCTATTTTAGACCGTTTCTAAGAATTAGATTTATGAAAGATGCAAATGAAGTGTATGGGCTGTTTCGGTCGAACTGACGCTACATACTCTCTTCAATTTACATTTCGGATTTCGTCATCTCGCAAAAATACGCATCGACCTAATTCATAGAGCCGACACCATCTATTTAATAATCTTCAAACAAGTTACCAGTAACCGCAGAGAGCGAGACTGCACAACGCTGACAAATATCCTCTAACGTTGCACCGCTCCCAGAAAGCGAATAAAAATTATCCTCACTCAGCAAAATATATCTCCATTGCTTGCCCATACGATCACTCTTTGGCAAGTCGTTTATCCGCTTCAACCATTGCAAAGTAGCTTTTTGTTTTAGCCGCACATTTTTGTCTGACACCATATTGTTACCTTTTGTCTCTATAACATATATCATGTTTTCGGTTTTCACTATGAAATCTGGATGATAAGTGGCAAGCATACCGTCGTCTCTAACATAGTAGATAACGGCAAAGCCATGATGTATTTCATCTATTTTCAAGAAAGCCTCCACTCCCCCGTCATTATCAACAAATCGTGCAAAAGCCTTTTCAAATGATCCACCATGTGTAGGAAAAGGGGTACGTTCATAGATAGTCTTCTGCAATGGTTGCGAGTAGCTTTCTCTCATACGCAGCACCTTCACCATAGAAAAAGGCATCTGCTGAACCACAGCCTTTGTTACGGTAGAATTCTTTTGGGCTTCGATAATTGCCTTAGACAACACCTTAATAATATGTTGGGTGACAATGCCGTTCTTCGCCAGAAGTATCTTCCAGTCATTATCATGAAAAGGATCAAAAGCCACGCCAAACAGTCGTTTTCGAATAAAGGTATCAACTGCAGCAACAATACCAGCTCCGTCTATTTGCATCATGGGGAATCCTCCCTTACGCCACTCTTTGTCCATACGCATGGTTACTATTCTCAGAAGTTTCTGCAAATACTCGTTGTAGCTTTCAGCAGTAAACGGATTAGCATTTACTCTGTAACGACCGACGATTCGTTTCGACGTAACCTCTTGTGAAACAAAAGTTTCGCCGTCGGTAGCAAGAAATTTTCGTAACCGCTCTAAAGAAAAGCTACTGAACGGCTCCAAATCTTCCTGCCGTATATTTACTTCTTTTATCTCCTCTTCGGCATCATGCAGTATAACGGGCCAGGTCATATCGTAGTCTTTATAATTATCTTTCAGCCCCACACACATGATGTCGCCCGTAGCACTGGCCGTACCTATATCACCCGTATCTACGCCAGCCAGGTCATTGTCTATCAATTCATTATAGAACTGAATAAACGCAGGATGCTCAATAATGGAAAGCATATCGATATAGGTTCTTGGATTCTTATGCAATACGAGCACTCGCCTACGGTCTTCTATTTTTTGACTTTCATAGCATTGCTCTCTCCACATCAAGCGCAAGCCACGCCCAACCAGCTGCTCCAGCAGGATAGGTGCATTAGAGGCACGAAGAGGCACAATAACACAAATGTTGTTCACATCGAATCCCTCACGGAGCATCAATACAGATACTATTACCTTCGGAGACGAATGATAGTCAAGGTCAAAGAGCCTCGTCTCTACTTCCTTCCATTCTTTTTCTTTCACGTTACCCTTTGCGTCACTGTCTATACGCAACACATCCTCTTCGGCTAGTCCCTCAGTCATCAGAAAGTCTACGACAAAAGGCGAAACATTTGTATCCTCACACACCACCAGCATCTTCGGATTCTTCTTAGCGTCTGTCTTAATAAAGTCTTTTTCCAGCTTGCGCAATTTGGTCAACCCGGCACGTAGCATTACCCTTTGTCCATCACTCAGTCCGATCACCTTATTGCGCTCGTCTCTCACGGCATGATAATCCAACGTGTCAAGTTCCGTCAACTCTTGTCTTCTGTCAAGCAACAGTGTCTTCACCAAGCCGAGTCTCATGGCCGTGGGCAGATCGAAGTCTGCAACAATATGCGGAAAATAACATTTTGTTTGGTTCTTACCGGAACCTCTCGTGTCGAAGGGCGTAGCAGAGAAATCCACTTGCATATAGTCTTTTCCCTTGTTTCTTGCTATGATATTCAGCCCCTTTTGCCATTCCACTTCTTCTATTTCACCATTTCGCTTCAGTTCATGTATATGATGAGCCTCATCGTTGATGACCATGATGTTTGGAAGTTGCGCAAGATAATCTAGCTCTGCACCGCCAAGCACTCGCCCATCTATAACATTCAAGTCATTCCCGGCCGTTTTTCCGGGGCGCAAGGGCAGCAAGTCGTGAATGATAGTTGGAACCTTATTATCTTCGCTCTCTGGATTATCCTCGTCGGTTTCGTTTTCAAAAAGATGCCAGTTGGTCAGTGCAATCAGCCCGTTTCCGGTCACTTTATGCCCTATGCCGTCTTCCTTAATAACGGTGTTGCTTTGTATAAAGGAGAACACCTCTTCACGATACATCTCCGGAATGAAGAGTTCCTGATTCATACAGTAATCGTTGGTTTGAAAATCGCGCGTAGTTTCTCCTCTTTTTATACGTCCACAAAACGCATCCTTCAATCGTTCATATACGATAAGTCCCGGAGCTATTATCAGAAAGTTGCGGGTGAAACAGCCCGAACGTTCCGTTTCATGCAGAGCATTGAGCATCTGCCAGACTATGAGGGCATGCATCACCCATGTCTTTCCCGTTCCAGTAGCCATCTTCACTGCATATTTGGGAACCTTATATTTAGGTTGCGCCAACTGAGCCAAGTCTAGCTGAGCCACCAAGTCTTGTGCTATTAGCTCATAATGGTCTAGCACGCTCTTCGATTTCAGTACCTCATGTAGGTAAATTACATTAAGGATAGCCTGTCGTTGTCCCTCATGAAAGTTCACCTTTCGCTCATTACACCGTGCCTCTCCAAACCAATAATTCAGCAATTCAGCCGTAACGGGTGTCACCCTTTGCAGCATAGAGCCATCTTCCCATGTCTTTAATGCCACATCACTCAGTCTATGAGCCAACTCTAAAGACACATTATTTTCATTTGTCATTATTCTTTTCTCCTTTCATCATAACGTTACTATCACCTGACTTTCAAATCCGAACACATCTACAGCTTTAACGCACACTCGACGACCATCCTTGTGTGGTACTTTCAGGCAAGTGCTGTACACACAGTGCAGCGCATCACTGTCATTACTGATGTTTTCACGATAATCTTGCCAGGTAGAACGGAAGGTTATACCATCATAATCAGGGTCTATACTCCAATACTCAATAAGTGAGAGCGGGTCGTCTGCCATCACCTTTTGTAGTTTGGGCTTATCCTTATCGTCTAGCGGAATGTTATCAGGTGAAAGCAATACGTAACTGTCGAGAGCCACCGTCACCTCATCTTGTCCGTTTACTGTTTTTACGGTAATAGGCTTTAAGGTAAGGTATTGCAAGGAAGAAAATCGCACCGTTCTATCTTTAATGAGCTTCTCATAGCCTTTTTTGGATAATTTATCCATCAAGTCGGGCGGGATGACAAGCACCTCTACGTTGCTGTCTTTATATTGTTGAATAGCTTGTGAGATATCGAAGGCGAAGTTCCAACCCAGTACCACAACCCTTTGCCAGTCGCCTCCGAGCAGTGAAGCCTTGGCTTCTACGGCTCGACGTACGGTAGATGCCGTGGTTAGCCTGTTCGGGCTGTCGGCCATGACGAGTGTTCTGGTGCCTTTTATATAGCCGAAGTTACGGTCAGCGCATTGCTCGGCAGTAAAAGGCAGGGCACCATAGAGTCCCAACACAATCTGGCTGAGGTCACCGATGCGCTTGACGAGTTTGTTGTTTCTGAAGGCTTCCTTCTGATAGTCGCCGATGCTCTGATAGAGAAACGGCTTGGCATCCTGGTCGATGAGTCGCTTGCGCATGATGAGCGAGGCGGGCTTGCCAATGTCGCCAGTTATCCACCTTCGTCCGAGTTTCTCTGCTACCGCCGCCGTTGTGCCACTACCACCGAAGAAGTCGCAGACCAAGTCGCCTTCGTTGCTGCTTGCCTTGATGATGCGCTCCAAAAGAGCCTCCGGCTTTTGGGTGGCGTAGTTTACTCGATTCTTAGACATCGAATTTTCATAAGGAATATCCCAAACGTCGTTGGGTATCATTCCTGCGTCTGGATAATAAATTCTCCATTTACCGGCATCGAAACGTTTTCTGCATTTTCTACCTTCTTTATCTAAGTCAGTGAAGTGACTATTTATGTATTGCTCACTATAGGGGATTTTGGCACCCTCTTCATTAAAATAAGGTTTGTCGCTTTTGCTATAATAAAAAATTGTGTCATGTTTGGCTGCCCACCTGTCTTTAGGCCTTCCTAAAGTTGAATATGACCAGATCAATTCATTGCGAAAGTACGCCTTGCCAAATATGTCATCAAGGAGTATCTTGGCGTAATGGCATATATGCCAATCTATATGGAAAAAGAAATTTCCTTTTTCTGACAGCAGCTCTCGCATCAATACCAGTCTTGGATACATCATTTTCAGATAAGAGATGGTACCTTCTTTCCAGGTGTCGGTGTATGCAAACTGTTCGATGACCGTCGGCCGCTGCTCAAACTTGGTGCCGGGCAGGGTGATGGGTGTACGATAGTCTGCCTTTGAGTCAAACGGTGGGTCGATGTAAATCAAATCCACCTTACCACGCAAAGGGGGCAAACCGCTGTCCGGATCACCGGATAGCAAGGCCTGGATGGTGAGCAGGTTGTCACCATAAATAAGACGGTTCATCCACTGACCTTCGCCCACAGCCTGATTGAAGGCGTTGGGCAGTTGTGGCTGTTGGCCACGGAAGATGCCGGAGATATCCTTACACGGAAGTACGAGCTCATTGGTCTGCAAGCCAATACGTGTACCATTGCCCAATCGCTCCAAGATGTGATGAGCCTCTGCCCGGCCTTCTTTGGCTATATCGGGCAGTTGTTCCAATAATGTTTTTGCCATTGCATTAATAGTTTTCAGTTATTAATGCGTAAGCACTTTATTCTGCAAACGAGACTTCCGCTAGTACCCCAATACATGCAAAACGTGGACGAATAGACTCATCCACGTTCAGGGGTACTTGGCGGAAACCCACTACACAAGACAAGCCAAACGCCCACGCATATCGCAGGCGTCCGCTCTTTATTCTCATGTAGTTCTTTCCACCGCCAAGTTTCCTGAACGTTTTAGAATAAATAGCAAACGCTAAATTCCATAATGTTGTCCTCTCCGCCCATAGACGAAGATTTCCAAAGGCAAAGATACAAAAAATAAATAGATTAAAGATGAAACAAAGAAAAAGATGCATGGCCCTGCAAAAAAACAAGTCAGATAAGTGTCAAAGACAGAGACACACCATGCAAGTGTCAGCAACCTATGCGCCAATTGCCTTCTACATCTACCGCAGAGTGTTTAGCAAGCTTCTGTTTTGCGCATAAAGCGGAGCAAATATATATATCTGAATGGTTATGGGTCTGCATACCTACAGTACATGACCACCTTTATCTTCGGTTACAGACGGCCACTAGGGCCACGCCTACCATGGATTTAATCACCTGGCAATAATCAAGAAGATATGCAAAACTGAACAATTTTATATGATACTCGTAATAATAGAGAAAAGGAGAGCACGATGATAGGTCACGAAAACATGGCAAGACAACCCTGCCAAGCACATGAAGGGCGGAGCCTCATCTCTGAAGCCCCGCCCCTATCTGTTTCTTAAGCCTGTTCAGGTCATTTACTTAGCAGCCTCATCTTTGGGTGCCTTACCTATCAGGTCCATAAACTGGTCGAGCTTAGGAGTGATAATGATTTGCGTGCGGCGGTTGCGCTGCTTGCCCAGCTCGGTGTCATTAGCCACCAGAGGGTTATACTCGCCACGTCCACCTGCGGTGAGACGCTTGGGATCTACGCTGAAGTGGTCTTGCAGGTATTGTGCCACGCTTGCTGCACGAAGGCAGGAAAGGTCCCAGTTGTTGCGGATATTCTTCATGATGGGGTTCGTAGTGTTGATAGGCACATTATCGGTGTTACCTTCAATGAGCACATCGTAGTCGCTGTAGTCGCGTATAATCTTGGCTATCTTGCTCAGTGTTTCCTCAGCACGATCGTTAATCTCATACGATCCGCTCTTGTAGAGCATGTTGTCGGCCAGCGAGATATACACCACTCCCTTAAGCACCTGCACGTCTACCTCTTTCAGTTCTTCCTTGCTCAGCGAGCGAGTGAGGTTATTGGTGAGCACCAGGTTGAGCGAGTCGCTCTTGCTCTTCACCTCCACGAGGTGGCGGATGTACTGGTTAGACTCGTTGATTTGGTCAACCAACTTCGAGATATTGATGTTGTTAGAGTTGGCATTGGTGAGGCTCTTATCCAGAGAGCTTTGCAGTGCCGCCATCGTTTCCTTAGACTGAGAGAGTTGATCTTCCAAACTCTTGATGCGAGCATTGTTGGCAGCTATCGTTTCCTTGGCATTGTTATATTCGGTAGTAAGCTGTCTATTCTCTGTCTGACAGTTTTCCAAATCCTTCTTGCTGGCGCATCCGGACAGCAGCAAGGCCCCCGTTGCGAGCGTCAAAACAAATAATTTCTTTTTCATAATCTTATTATTTTAAGCTTAGTAATTCTGTTGCAAAGTTATAATTATAACGCATAAGAGTACTAATAGTTTACAACGTTTAAGCATTATTAACCAATAATCTTTCACATTACTATTAATTAACCTTCTTAGCCTACAAGTAGGGCTCATATTTCTGCACAACTCACCTGGCATGATGAGCCTCTTTGGGGGAGCAGCGAGTAAGGTATGAAGTGACGAGAGCAAAAGGGCCTGCTTTGAAAGACATATTAATAATGTATTACAAGTGTGTTGCAATATGAGAAAATTAAACTTTTTATTGTATATTTGCAATATAAACCAACCGAATTTATTTTACCTTTTAACATACAATGAACATGGAAGAAACGAACAAAGAGACCAGGCAGCAGCTCTATTTGGAGAGCGAAGGAAAAGAAAAAGAATTTAACGGCATTACAGTCAATGGCTTTGCCTTTCTGTTCTTATCCCTATTTTTAATTATCGTGGGAGCCCTGCTCATCTGGCAAGGTGCCGAAGGCCTCGGCTCTCTGCCCATTACGGCCGGTGTACTGCTCATCGTTGTGGCCCTGTTTCTGCAATTAGGCGACATCAAACTGGAGCCCAACGAGGCCCGCATCATGATGTTCTTCGGCAAATATAAGGGTACATTCAAGCGCGTGGGGTTCTATTGGGTCAACCCCTTCATCAACACAAAGTGCCTGTCGCTGCGTGCCCGCAACCTTAACGCCGACCCCATCAAGGTGAACGATAAGCAAGGAAACCCCGTGCTCATTGGCCTGGTTGTGGTGTGGAAGCTGAGAGACACTTATAAGGCGATGTTTGAGATAGACGCGCAGACCATGGCCACCTCGCCGATGGGCGAGAATGTGAACAGCATTATGAATGCCTTTGAGAACTTTGTGAAGATACAGAGTGACGCGGCATTGCGCCAAGTGGCCGGGCTCTACGCCTACGACAGCAATGACGGCAACGAAGAGCTGACGCTGCGAGGCGGCGGCGACGAGATAAACGCCCAGCTTGAGCATAAGCTGAACGAGCGGCTCAGCATGGCAGGCATAGAGGTTGTGGAGGCGCGCATCAACTATCTGGCATACGCACCTGAGATTGCCGCCGTGATGTTGCGCCGCCAGCAGGCCGACGCCGTCATTGCCGCACGCGAAAAAATAGTGGAAGGAGCCGTGAGCATGGTGAAGATGGCTCTGGAGAAGCTGTCAGATGAGAACGTGGTGAAACTGGATGAGGGCATGAAGGCAGCTATGGTGTCTAACCTCATGGTGGTGTTGTGTGGCGATGACAACCCTCAGCCCGTTGTAAACACAGGATTATCTAACGCATAACTCACATTCAGTCAGAAGCAATCAGGTGAGAATGAGGCATTGTTTTCATGCCTATTGCTACTGTTCTCTTTAAAAGTAAACCCGCTTGCTCGGCATGTCTGGCAAGCGGTTCTACTATCATTGTCTCATTCTTCCGATGCAATCTGTTACTACGACGAATGCATTCGGACGTGAAATCATTACGTATTATAATAAGGTAAGGGCATAAAAAATGGCTCGCTTTTATGGAGAATTAATCACTTTTTTGTAACTTTGCCCACAAATACACACCTATCTAAAAAATAAGCAACTATGATTCTTTTCTTCAGAACGCAGCAGAAGAGTGTGATCGCCACAGAGGTGGACCACAAACTCAGCGACAAAGAAATTAACGAACTGTGCTGGCTGTATGGCGATGCCGAGCTTTTGAAAGAGCAAGAGCTGAAAGGCTACTTCGTCGGACCACGCAAGGAGATGATTACTCCGTGGAGTACCAACGCCGTAGAGATAACTCAAAACATGAGCTTGAAGGGCATCTCGCGCATAGAGGAGTACTTCCCCGTAGAGAGCAAAGACGCTGACTACGACCCCATGCTGCAACGCATGTACGACGGTTTGAACCAAGACATCTTCACGGTGAACCACAAACCGGAGCCCATCAAGCATGTAGAAGACCTGGAAAAATATAACGAAGAGGAAGGCTTGGCACTCTCGCCGGAGGAAATGGCCTACCTGCACAAGATAGAAAAGGAAAACGGAAGGCCGCTCACCGACTCTGAGATATTCGGCTTCGCCCAAATCAACTCCGAGCACTGCCGCCACAAGATATTCGGCGGTGAGTTTATCATCGACGGAAAGAAGATGGAGTCGAGCCTTTTCAACCTTATTAAAAAGACCACTAAGGAAAATCCCGGAAAAATTTTATCAGCTTATAAAGACAACGTGGCCTTTGCACAGGGTCCTGTGATAGAGCAGTTTGCACCCAAGGACCAGAGCACGAGCGACTACTTCCGTGTGAAAGACATAGAGAGTGTCATCTCTCTGAAGGCCGAGACGCACAACTTCCCCACAACCGTGGAGCCGTTCAACGGAGCTGCGACAGGCACCGGCGGCGAGATACGCGACCGTATGGGCGGCGGAACAGGCTCTTGGCCTATCGCCGGAACGGCTGTGTACATGACGGCCTACCCACGATTGAAGGACGATGACGACAAGGCTCCCAAGCTGCGTGACTGGGAAGACATTCTGCCCGTGCGCAAATGGCTCTATCAGACGCCGGAGCAGATACTCATCAAGGCTTCTAATGGAGCGTCAGACTTTGGAAACAAGTTCGGCCAGCCCATCATCACCGGCTCACCTTTGAGCATCAGGAAAACGGCGAGAAGTATGCTTACGACAAGGTCATCATGCTGGCTGGCGGCGTGGGCTACGGCACAAAGAGAGACTGCCTGAAGAAGGAACCCAAGCCCGGAAACAAAATCGTTGTGGTGGGTGGCGACAACTATCGCATCGGCTTGGGCGGCGGTTCTGTGTCGTCGGTAGACACCGGAAGATACTCTAATGGCATCGAGCTGAATGCCGTACAGCGTGCCAACCCTGAGATGCAGAAGCGTGCCTACAACCTGGTGCGCGCATTGGTAGAAGAAGACAACAACCCCGTGGTGAGCATTCACGACCATGGTTCGGCCGGACACCTGAACTGTCTGAGCGAATTGGTGGAAGACTGCGGCGGCGAAATAGACATGACCAAACTGCCTATAGGGGACAAGACGCTCAGCGCTAAGGAAATTATAGCAAACGAGTCTCAGGAGCGCATGGGCATCCTGATTGATGAGAAACACCTCGACCATGTAAAGAAAATTGCCCAGCGCGAGCGTGCTCCCCTTTATGTGGTAGGCGAGACAACGGGCGATGCCCACTTCTCTTTTGTGCAGGGCGACGGCAAGAAGCCATTCGACCTCGACGTGGCCCAGATGTTCGGTCACTCACCCAAGACAGTGATGAAAGACGAGACCGTGGTACGCACATATAAAGATGTAACCTACGACGCTGCCCGCATAGACGAGTATATACAGCGCATGCTGCAGCTTGAGGCCGTAGCCTGCAAAGACTGGCTCACCAACAAAGTAGACCGCTCGGTGACGGGCAAGGTAGCCAGACAGCAATGCCAGGGCGAGATACAGTTGCCTCTGAGCGATTGCGGCGTGGTGGCACTCGACTATCGCGGACACAAGGGCATAGCCACTGCACTGGGACATGCTCCACAAGCCGGACTGGCATCACCTGAGGCCGGCAGCGTACTCTCTGTAGCTGAGTCGCTCACCAACATTGTGTGGGCACCACTGGCTGACGGCATGGACTCGCTGAGCCTTTCTGCCAACTGGATGTGGCCCTGCCGCTCACAAAAAGGTGAAGACGCAAGGCTATATAAGGCTGTAAAGGCACTGTCAGACTTCTGCTGTGCCATCGGCGTAAACGTGCCTACGGGCAAAGACTCACTCTCACTGAGCCAGCAATATCCCAACGGCGAGAAGATTATATCGCCGGGAACGGTCATCGTGACATCGGGCGGCGAAGTGTCTGACGTGCGCAAGGTGGTGTCGCCGGTGCTGGTTAACGACAAGAAAGCACACCTGCTGCACATCGACTTCAGCTTCGACGAGCTCCGCCTGGGCGGTTCGGCCTTCGCGCAGAGCCTCAACAAGGTGGGCAGCGACGTACCTACGGTGAAGGACGCACGCTACTTCTGCACATGCTTCGAAGCCGTTCAGGAACTGATAAACCGCGGTTGGATACTCGCCGGACATGATATCAGCGCCGGCGGACTGATTACCACGCTGCTGGAGATGACCTTCGCCAATACCAAGGGCGGCCTGCACATCAACCTGCACGACATCAAGGGTAACGACGTGGTGAAGAAGCTCTTCGCAGAAAACCCGGGTGTAGTGATAGAAGTGGCCGATGAGCATTATGAAGATGTGAAGAATTATCTGGAAGACTGCTGCGTGGGCTTCGCCAGACTGGGCTATCCTACACCCGACAAGCGCACCCTGACGGTGAACGATGGCGACTGGAGCCACGATTTCGACATAGACAGTCTGCGCGACACCTGGTTTGAAACCTCTTACCTGCTCGACCGCAAGCAGAGCATGAACGGCATGGCCCGCAAACGCTTTAAGAACTACAAGAAGCAACCCCTTGAGATGAAGTTCAATAAGAGCTTCGACGGTAAGCTGGAGTCTTACGGCATATCAGCTGACAGACGTACGGCAAGCGGCGTGAAAGCAGCCATCATTCGCGAAAAAGGCACCAACGGCGAGCGTGAGATGGCTTACGCCCTCTATCTGGCAGGCTTCGACGTGAAGGATGTGATGATGACCGACCTCATTTCGGGCCGGGAGACACTCGAAGACATCAATATGATAGTGTTCTGCGGCGGCTTCTCCAACTCCGACGTACTCGGTTCTGCCAAGGGTTGGGCCGGAGCTTTCCTCTACAACCCCAAGGCCAAGGAGGCTCTTGACAAGTTCTACGCTCGTCAGGACACCTTGTCACTGGGCATCTGCAATGGTTGCCAGCTCATGGTAGAGCTCAACCTCATCAATCCGGAGCACAAGCACCGTGCCCACCTCACCCGCAACGTGAGCCGTAAGTTTGAGAGCGACTTCCTGAGCGTGGCCATTCCGCAGAACAACAGTGTGATGCTGGGCTCACTGAGCGGCAACAAGCTGGGCATCTGGGTGGCTCACGGAGAGGGCCGATTCTACCTGCCTGAACCGGAAGACCATTACAACGTAGTGGCAAAATACAACTATGCCGAATATCCAGGCAACCCCAACGGCTCAGACTATAACGTTGCAGGCATCTGCTCAGCCGACGGCCGTCACCTGGCTATGATGCCTCATCCTGAGCGCGCCATATTCCCCTGGCAGCAGGCATGGTATCCTCTCAACCGCATGGGCGAGGAGGTAACACCATGGATAGAGGCATTTGTGAACGCACGTAAGTGGGTGGAGCAGAAGCTCAACAAGCAATAACAACAACTAACAGCAAGGCTTCAGGTGGCGGCATGCCTCATGCCACGGCCTGGAGCCTGCCTTTATTATAAGAGATGAACTTTTACTGGGAGAGCTTTAAAACCTTTTTCAAGATAGGAGCCTTCACCTTGGGTGGCGGCTATGCCATGATACCCATCATTGAGAGCGAGATAGTGGAAAAGCGCAAATGGATTAACAAGAACGAGTTTCTCGACCTCATAGCCATTGCGCAGAGCTGTCCGGGGGTATTTGCGGTAAACATCAGCGTGTTCATAGGCTATAAGCTGCGCCGCCTGAAGGGCGCGCTGTGCATGGCCGCGGGTGCCTCACTGCCCTCGTTCCTCATCATCCTGCTCATAGCCATCTTCTTCCACCGCTTCATGGACGTGCCTTGGGTAGCCGCCATGTTCAGAGGCATACGCCCCGCAGTGGTAGCTCTCATTGCTGTACCAACATTCACGCTGGCCAAAAGTGCTAAGGTAAACATCTACAATTGCTGGATACCCATCGTAAGCGCGCTGCTCATCAAGTTTATGGGTGTCAATCCTATTTACATTATCCTGGCGGCCGGATTGTTAGGCTACCTGTATGGCAAATACATCAGACCCACACAAATAAAGTAAAGCATGATATTCCTTAAACTGTTTTATACCTTCTTCCTTATCGGATTGTTCGGCTTCGGTGGCGGATATGGCATGCTCTCGCTCATACAGACCGAAACGGTGGTGCACCATCACTGGCTCTCGTCGGCCGAATTCACCAATATCGTGGCCATATCGCAGATGACTCCCGGCCCCATAGGCATCAACTCAGCCACCTATTGCGGCTATACGGCGGTGCACAACGCCCAATATTCTGAGGCCATGTCGGTCTTGGGCAGCTTCACAGCTACGCTGGCGCTCGTCCTGCCGTCTATCATACTGATGGTGCTCATCAGCAAGCTCTTTCTGAAATACATGCGCACGCCACTCGTACAGGCCATCTTCACGGGGCTGCGGCCCGCCGTGGTAGGCTTGCTTGCAGCCGCCACGCTGCTGTTATGCGATGCTGAGAACTTCGGTTCGATAGCTGTCAACCCCTGGCAGTTCATCATCAGCATCATGCTCTTTGCCGCTTCGTTCATCGGCACGATGTGGCTGAAGATTAATCCCATCAAGATGATATGCTACGCTGCTTTAGCCGGGCTCGTATTATTATATTAGGTGAACATTAACAACCTTGTTAACATTACAAACGAACAATATGATAAAAAGACTGATTTCAACTTTCTTCCTAGGGCTCATCGCCTTCATGACAATGGCCCAAAGTCAAACAGCCAACACATTACGCTACTTTCTGAAGAACGGAAAGACCTATGACATTAGGATGAGTGAGCTCTCACAGCTCAAGAACATAGCCAACGTAAGCATCAAAAACATGTTCAAGGACACGAGCAAGCCCTCCAAGGACTTTCTTAATGCCGACATAGACAGCGTGGTGCTGGTCTACGTAGACTATCCTGACACCATACCGTCCGGGAACATCAACAAAAACACCAACCCCAAAGCCCTTCTGCTGGAGTATCCTAAGCTCAGAGAAGGCTCTGACCAGTTGCTCGTGATACATTCTACCCAAGAGCTGGGCATTACATACAGTCTGGAATGGGACTGCACAAAGAAGTCTCAGCGATGGACATGCTTTGAGATGCACAACGGACTGCCTGACAACAATGTGAAGCGGTCAGACGATTTCAGAGAAGATCCCGACATACCGTCGAAGTACAGAACCACCCTCAGCCAGTATTCGGGCAGCGGTTTCTCACGCGGACACATGTGCGCGTCGAGCGACCGGCAGACTACAAAAGAGCAAAACTCGCAGACCTTCTATCTGAGCAACATGCACCCGCAATATCAGAACCATAACGGCAACCTCTGGCAGGCACTTGAAACTCAGGTGCAAAGCTGGGACAAAACGAACTTCCGCGACACACTCTATGTGGTGAAGGGCGGCACGATAGACAAGAGCGACCAGATAATGAAGTACACCTCTACAGGATTACTTGTACCCAAATACTTCTTCATGGCCATCTTATGCGTGAAGAACGGAGCTTACAAGGCTGTAGCCTTCTGGACGGAGCACACCAACACCGCCATCAAGAAGGCCAAGCCCAAGGACTATGCCATCAGCATAGACGAGCTGGAACAGAAAACAGGCATCGACTTCTTCTGCAATCTGCCTGACGACATAGAGAATGCCGTTGAGAAGAGTTATACACCTGCCGACTGGGGATGGTAATGAGACAGCTCAGCAATAAGGCAAAGGGTATTTTAGAAGCAGTGGTATCATCGGCCTCATTTGGCCTGATACCACTCTTTTCTGTGCCTTTGCTGGCCTTAGGCATGACCTCTGCCAACGTGCTTATCTATCGTTACATGTTCGGCTCACTGCTCATGATGGGGCTGCTGGCCCTGCGCCACACCTCACTCAGGCTGCGCTGGGGCGACTTTCTGCGTCTCTCGTTTCTGTCATTGCTTTATGTCATCTCCTCACTCTGCCTCTATGCCGGCTATCGCTATATGCCCAGTGGCATAGCTACCACACTGCTGTTCTCCTATCCGGTATGGACGGCACTCATCATGATCATCTTCTTGCATCAGAAAATCACGATACCCACAGCTCTGGCCATCATCCTGGCCGTGTGTGGTGTATATTTTCTCTCAGGCGCGTCAAGCACACAAGGCACCATGTCGGTCAAAGGCCTCATCTTGGAACTTATGTCCGGCCTCATGTATGCCATATATATGGTGGTGTTCCCACGCATGCGCATATGCAACATACCCTCACTGAAGGTCAACTTCTACGTTTTTCTCATCGCCATGGTCATGCTCATGGCGTGGTCGGTATTCAACGACGGGCGCATACAGCCCATTCCCTCGCTCCGCGCTTGCCTGAGCCTGTTTCTCCTGGGGCTGCTCCCCACTATGCTCAGCAACGTGTGCCTCATCATGTCGCTCAAGCTTCTGAGCAGCGAGATGGTAGCAACATTAGGGGCATTCGAGCCGCTCACGGCCATGATAGTGGGCATAACCGTCTTTCACGAGCCGCTCACCCTGGCCGTTATACTGGGGTTTCTGCTCATCACATCATCCGTCATCATTCTTGTCAAGAAGGGTTAGGCAACCTTTCCCCACCCTCTGCGCATTGTGTGAACGTCATTTTGCGCGCAGAATGTGCAACCGTTTGCGCATTAAAAATGCCTCGGTAACAGATTTTTCTTTAATAAGGAAAAAAAATAATGAGTAATTTTGGAGGTAGGAAAACCTAAATATGTAATTATGAAACGACTTTTTTCAACATGTCTGTGGCTCTCTCTCGGAGTCTCAGCAATGGCACAAGGATGGCCAGCAAACTATAATGGCGTAATGCTCCAGGGCTTCTTCTGGGACTCTTTCGACGAATCTCAATGGACAAGGCTCACCAAGCAGGCCGATGATTTCAGCGGATATTTCGACTTGGTGTGGGTTCCGCAAAGCGGAAAATGCCTCAACAGCTCTTCTATGGGCTACGACCCTTATTATTATTTCAACCAAAACTCTTCTTTCGGTACGGCAGATGAACTGAAGACAATGATCAGCACGTTCAAGCAGAAGAACATTCTCACCATCGCCGATGTTGTCATTAATCACCGCAACACAACAGGTTGGTTTACCTTCCCTGCTGAAACATGGAACAGACAGACCTATCAGATGCTTCCTACCGACATCGTAGCCAACGATGACAATGGCGCAGCCAAGACCGAAGCCGACAAGGAGGGCGTCACGCTCAGCGCAAACAACGACGAAGGTGAAGGCTGGCCAGGCATGAGAGACCTCGACCACAAGAGCCAGAACGTGCAAAACATTATCAAGGCTTACGAAAACTTTCTCGTTAACGAGATGGGCTATGCCGGCTTCCGCTACGATATGGTGAAGGGATTTAGCGGCTCACACGTGGGCGACTATAACGAGGCGGCCGGCGTGAACTACTCCGTAGGCGAATATTGGGATAACAACAGCAAGATCAAGAGATGGATAGACGCTACGGGCAAGCGCTCAGCAGCCTTCGATTTCCAGTTCCATTACGCTGTGACAAATGCCATAAACACCTCCAACTGGGGCTCGCTCAGCAATGCATCGCCACTCATCAAGGAAAGCAATTACAAGCGCTATGCTGTTACCTTCGTAGAAAATCACGACCTGGAGCAGCGCACGGGCACATCGCCCGACCCTATCAAGAGAGACACTCTGGCTGCCAACGCCTATCTGCTGGCCATGCCGGGCACACCTTGTGTGTTCCTCAAACATTATCTGGCCTATCCCGACGAGATAAAAGCCATGATAGACGCACGCAAGGCTGCAGGCATAACCAACCAAAGCAACTTCGGTGACTTCCGCACCAACACCTCTTATTATGGCGTCATCACCACAGGCACCAATGCGCAACTGCTCGCCATCGTGGGCAACACGGCGCTCATGGGCGAACCCAGCAGCTCATACACAAAGATACTGAGTGGCTATCACTACGCTTATTACCTCTCTAAGTCTGCCGAAACAGCCTTCATCGACAAGCCGTCGGGCACCTACTCAAAGGCGTTCAACACTACGCTCACTGCTGTGAGCAACAACGCTGACGCCAAGATAGCCTATACCACCGACGGAACAGAACCTTCTGCCACCAACGGAACACAGGTGGCCAGCGGCACAACAGTCAGCATCAGCAGCGACTGCACGCTCAAGGCTGTGCTCATAGCAGGCGGAGCAGCAAAGGGCAGCGTCATCACACGCCATTATATATTCTCACACTTCACGCCGAAGCCCATCTACGTCTACGTGAATGCCGACGATGCCGGCTCGGCATGGAGCAACTGGAAAGACGGTATTTATTATTGGACGTGGGGCGGCGACGGCACACACGCACCCAAGAGCGGCAAATGGCCGGGCGATAAGGTAGCTGCTACCGAGACAGCCGACAACAAGCAGTGGGCCGTACAGAGCTATACGCTCAGCAGCGAGGCCGATGCCGTGAGCTTCGTGTTCAACATGGGCTCTAGTGCCACACAGACCGAAAACAAGACGGGCGTAAACAAAACCACCTATCTGCTCATCAACAACACGACAGACGATAGCGGGCATAACACCATCAGCACAGTGGCAACCGGCATAAAAGGCATCACCAATGTGGAAAAGTCCACAGACGACAAATGGTACACGCTCAACGGCCAGCGCATAGAGAGGCCCACACAGCGCGGCATATACATCCATAACGGTAAGAAATTGATTATTCATTGATAAAGATGAATCGATTAAGAAAACTCATGATAGCGTTGCTGGTCTTCACGGCCGGCAACGCTATGGCGCAAAAATACGTTGGGGGCGACATCTCATTGTTGCCCTCATACGAGCAAAACGGCGCCACTTACTTCGACAACAACGGCAACCCCATAGCAGAGGTGCTGCCTTACCTGAAGCAGCAGGGGCTCAACGCCATGCGCGTAAGGCTCTTTGTCAACCCTGCCAACGCCCCCGAAACAGAAAAGGAGGAGGGCGTAAGACAAGACTTGGGCTACGTAAAGAAGCTGGCCAAGCGCATCAAGGAGCAGGGCATGGCGCTTATGCTCGACTTTCATTATTCAGACTCATGGGCCGACCCCAGCAAACAATACACGCCCAACGACTGGCAAAGCCTAACAGAGAGCCAGTTGCAAGAGCGCATATACACCTACACGAAAGATGCTTTGCAGCAATTGGTTGACACAGGGGCTACGCCCGACCTCATACAGACGGGCAACGAGATAAGCTATGGCATGCTTTGGGGTGCCCGGGGTGCCTCAGACCTGAAGAAATGCTATACCAGCAGCACAGACAACTGGCCTTACTTCACATCACTGCTCAAGCAGGCCATTAAGGCTTGCAGGGAAGTATGCCCGCAGGCCAAAATCATCCTGCACACCGAACGCGTGGCTCAACCCACCGTATTAAAAGACTTCTATCAGCGCATGGCAAGCTATGGTGTAGACTACGACATCATCGGACTGAGCTATTATCCTTATTTCCACGGCAATCTGAGCCAGCTCAACACGGCGCTCAACACACTCGAGAGTGCTTATGCCGACAAGGATATCATGCTGGTAGAAACGGGTTACTACCACGACTGGCAACCGTCTACCGTAGACTACGACCTCTCCGCGCAATTTCCCATCACGGGTGAGGGCCAGAAAGCCTTTGCCTCGGCGCTCATCAGCACATTGTCGGCACACAAAAGCGTGAAGGGACTGTTCTGGTGGTTTCTCGAAGCCAACGAGAAGGGCCTCGACTGGAGCACCAAGCACGTGACAGCCAGCTGGTATAATGCCGGCCTCTTCGACAACAGCACGGGCAAGGCAGAGCCCGCACTCTATGTGCTGAAAGATTTTCTGGGCACAGCCGATGCCATCAGCACCCCTACTCTCTCAACCCGGCAGAGCGAAACCAAATGGTATAACCTGTGCGGACAACGCATCTCACAGCCTGACAAAAGCACCATTGCCATCTGCCAGGGCAAGAAAATAAGATTGGCTGAATAGCCGCAAGCATGATATAAGATTCTATGAAAGGCCCGTCACATCACAGTGGCGGGCTTCTTTATTAAGACACCAACCTATAATAATAGAATGCAGCACAATGGATACAGACAGGGTCATTGAATGTTCGGTCAAATCAACAGACCAACAGACAATCACTATAATTTTACCGAAAATGCTATTCCACCCATTCCACCCAATAGGATAACTTACTGACAAATAAATGTTTAAGAGCACAAGGGCATCAAAAAACATATCACCCTCATCTCACCCATATATCACCCAGATTTTACACATACCACCTTTGTCTTTATAGAGGTTGACTAACATCTCGGATGCGCATAACCACCGCACCCAACCCAACCGCACCGCACCACCCATCCATTG
>ENA-OOXY01000746-OOXY01000746.1-human-gut-metagenome-genome-assembly--contig:-NODE-746-length-27347-cov-2.107321_pt1 | contig 27347 bp, 18 predicted proteins | sample MGYA00241593_ERZ501355 | MGnify/ENA primary metagenome ERZ501355 (study PRJEB25962, sample SAMEA2042739) | human gut metagenome | biome: human gut; feature: human-associated habitat; material: faeces... | reverse complement strand
AATCTGAGCTCCAAGAAGTTCTCCTGCATATCCACCGGCTTTTCCGGTATCACCGTCTCCATCTGTTGCAAGAACATTAAATCCGCCTGTTGCTCCGTAAACATCTGAACTGTCTATGATAGATGCAACTACGGTCAATGCTGATAACAGATTTGTAGCAGAAAGTACATGATCCAGAACGCTTGCACCTCCGATAGCCGCCGTACTTCCCATTGCAGCTTTCCCAATATAGCCGCCGGCATAACGATAACCACTTACCGCATATGCACTGTTATTTCCGTAATAACTGCTGCCATCTTCCTGCTGCAGATTCTTTGGCTCACTGACACCGGTATGCTGCAGTTTATTTACATCGGAATTGCTGATCTGTACACCAGTTCCGCATCCGATAAAGCCTCCGGCACTTCCGGCATCCGCATCGTTGGTGCTATCTTTTTCAAGAGTACCTGTAACGGTAACGGTAAACCCTTTTTCTACAGAATTAACACTGGCATTACTGATCACCGGAACAAAAGCATTGACCAGGGATAGTAATCCTGTCAGATCAACCAGTTTTGTAAGAATTGATGATTTAGCTCCAATCTCTGCAACCGCTCCAGCTTTTACCAGACCTCCGAATCCTCCGGCATAACGAAGTCCTTCTACTTTCAGAAGATTTTCCACTGCCGTGCCTTTTCCGGAATCAACAGCATTTGCTGAATTATCTACATGACCGCTCTGCATCTCTCCAACGAAGCCACCTGCATAGCCTTCTGCGTTTTCAAATCCGCTGTCAGCCGTAACAGTCAATCCATCTGCGGTACCAGCAACTTTGCAATTTGTAATTTTGCTGGATGCCGCCTGAAGGACACTTGCCAGCTCTTTCAGACTCAGGATCTTACCAAGGACACTATTCAAAAGATCTCCTGTGGCATCTCCTGCCTCCGCTGCACTTCCGGAGCGCATAATTCCGATATAGCCACCGGCATGATATGGTGCTGTGACTTCTTTTACATTGGTCACATCAGAGTTTTTAACCATAACTGCTTTTCCATTACCGATGTATCCTCCGGCATCTCCAAGCGCCTCATCATCATTTTTTCCGGATGCTGTTACGACTAAATTGTTTCCTTCAATAGAAGAATCGGAAATTCTCGGATAAGCCACATCCATGACACTGAGAAGTTGATTTACATTCAAGAGGCCCAGTAACTTAATAGAACCTGTCTGTGCCACATCACCAGGCATCAGCCTTCCTGCAAAACCACCGGCATAGCTGGTTCCCTTTATATAAGAGAGTCCGGTAATATTTGTTGTTGCAATCGCACCAGTCTCGCCTTTGGTTGTTCCATCCTCACTATTCGTGTCTGTTGAACTGAAATCTTCTTCACTATTCTTTTCATCTGTAGATTCATTCGAAGATGGATTGGTGTCTGTGTCTGCTTTGAATCCGGAATTGTTGTTTCCATAATTGATATCTACAGCCTGTCCGTCTCCCACAAAGCCGCCCGCCATATCAGCGGATACCTGAGGGTCAGAACCATTCGAAACATAGGCAATAGAAGTATTGTTGAACTCCGGTCTCAGGGCACTGACAACTCCAAGCAGATTCTCTAATTCAATTCCTGTCAGTTTTGATGTAGTGGAATCTCCAGCACTTAATGCATCTCCGGCTTTAGCAAAACCTGCAAAGCCTCCGGCTTTTCCTGATGTTGCAGATGCAGTAACAGTTTTCAGGTTGCTGATCTTAGTGTCCCTTGCTCGTCCACTAATGCATTCTCCAATAAAGCCACCACTATAACCTTTCTCATTGCCAGTAGACACACTATATCCTGACGAAACACCTGAAACAGTGCTGTCAACTGTAAATGTCTCAATCATCTGGCCTACAGAAAGAAGGCTGTCAATTTTTAGTAGCGGTAATCCAAGAAGCTTAATACCGCCAACATTGGCAAGGGTACCGCTTCCGAAATATCCTGCAAAACCGCCTGCACACTTTCCCGCCGTTACGGAATTCAGATTTGTGACGGATGTTCTCCTTACTTCTCCACCTGTTCCATAACCGATAGTACCTCCAGCACGACCATTCTCCTGATCTGACGCAGTAACTGTAAGTCCCAAAGAGCCTCCGTTTACGGAACAATCTTTACATTCAAAACGCATGTAATCCGCTGCTTTAACTGTTCCACCAAGGACATCACCGACACTGGTCATTTTCGCATAGCCTAAGATTCCTCCTGCATTCTCTGTTGCTGAAACCTTCATTGAGGAAGCTGCATTGATCTGATTCACACGGTCTGCAAATTCATAGGTAACGCCAGTCTTAGTAAGCACTCGCTGGAGGGCTTTTGTAGTTGACTTTGAATCGTCTGTAAGTTCTAAAGTATTGGAAATCTGGACAGCCCCTGCATATCCCACAAGTCCACCGGCATTTTTACCGTTTGCTGTTACAGAAATGCTATCTCCTGCAATGGTGCATCCGCTTATAACAGAAGGTCGAAGTCCCACCAGGTTCAAAAGATCCATGTTGGTTAATTTACCATTTAACAACCCTGTAAGAAGATCCTTTACAATTACCAGAAGTCCCTGGCTTTCATCAATATCCGCTACATCACCAAGAGTTGCTATACCGGCAAATCCTCCGGTATAATCTTTTCCGGACACTGTGCCAAGAGAGGAAATACTGCAGTCCACCGCATAACTATTTCGCATTTCTCCTATAAATCCGCCTGCATAACCACTTTCTTTAGATGGGGTCCCCTGTGCAGATACGTTTACCGCTCCGTCGATTCTACAGTTCAGCATAACTGTATTGACCGGGAAATTTCCCATAAGTTCAATACCAAGGCTGCTTAATGCACCTACCACGACTGCATTCGCAGAACGTCCCACAAATCCACCAGAACAGTCATTTCCGGACACTGTGGTACTTCCACCTACAGAACAGTTTTTCATCACTGCACCGATGGCTTCCCCGGCGAATCCACCGGTACTCTTCTGACCTGTAACAGAAGTGTCACCGCTTACAGAACAATTCTGAATACTTGGATTGACATAGCCTATCGGAATAAGATTTTTTACACTGAGTAATCCTCCATTTAAAAGGAGAGTCAGCAAATCACCGACTCCAAGCAGCGGAATCAGATTCAGGATTTTTGTTAAAGTATCAACCAGACCTCCTAAGCCACTTGATACCAAATCATACTGTGTCATACCACTGACATAACCTGCGAAGCCACCGGTCCGGTCATTTACATTGGAAACTCCATGTAAATTTTCCACATTGCAGTTTTCAATCTGGATATTTCCTTTTACAACACCAGCAAATCCTCCTGTTGCCAGGGATTGTGGATCCGGTTCCAATCCACTTAAATTTCCAAGCAGGAGCTTCAACACGCCTCCAATCAAACTAAAATTTTGTTTAACCTTTTGTGTTGTTGTAGAAACCGTCACATCAGAAAGGGTAATATTTTTCACAGTGATTGGATTTTGGGATATTGTCAGCGATGTAGAATACGGGGTCGTCAGATTTCTGAAAAATCCAATACCATATTCTGCCTGGTTGTCCTGATTGACTGCATTAGCCTGTGAAATGTTGATATGGCTGATGGTTATACTCTGACCTTCAACCATTCCCTTTCGGCCTTCCATGTTTCCCTGATAATTGTCAATAGGATCCCAATCATCATCTTCTCCATTAGAATTTGTCCCCTCTTTGGAAAGATCAATATCACGAAAGATAATGTAATTCGCATCCTTACTGTATTTATATCCAGCTCCTGCAATATTGGTATTGCTACTTTTGGATGTATCATAGGTAAGGACGTAAGTTTTGTTCTCATCAACCGTAATACTTTCCGGATTCGCATCATCTGAAAAATTACTTTCATCCTCACCACTTGTAAAGGTTTCATCATTACTTCCTGTCTCAGCTGCTTCCTCGCTGTCTGGCGGAGTCATATCAATCAAATCTCTGTCTTTTACAGTTGCACCTGCTTCAACAGATGCCGCTTCGGAAGCACTGGCAGTACTGTCTGTCGCAGTTACCGTCATATCGGCTGACTCCTGAATAGTACTGCTCACATATACATAACGCTTTGTAGCTGTTGTGCCAGCTATATCCAAGGATGAATTATCCAGATATTCTGTTTCTCCCAGCTTATGGTCACCTTTTTTATTTCCATACAATTCTTTTCCAGACCAATTATATGTATCATTAAACTTTACAATATCCGCATCACCCGGATAATACAGTTCTGTTTTGTATGTCTGTGTATCAGCTACTGGTTTCCAGGCTGTATATCCACTCAGTGCGCCCCCAAGTATTCCCGGCTTTTTCTCTCTTGTTTCATACACTCGCCAGATTGGCTCTGTCACATCCGTATCTGTTCCGATTGCCCGAAGCTGTGTTTCATTTCCAATCAGAATATAATTTTTATCACCAATCTTTTTTACCACCTGACCGAAATAATTTCTTCCTTCATAGTCGGACGGATATGCGCTAGTAATATCCTGAGTTGTCTCCTCTGTCCCAGCCTTATTTGCAAGAAGCTCCGGTGTTTCTGTTGTAAATGAAGAAGCAAGCACATAATTATGTGTTTTGCTGTAAGTAAGATAGGAACCATCTTCCAGTGTAAAAACCTGTCCCATTCCAACTTTTTCAGCAATATAATCCTCGCTCATTACAGGTTCGCTGTCTGAAGATTCCCCTTTCATCAATTCAAGCTGGTATCGGTTATACACATAAATCGTATCAGTCACTGAATCATATACTGTGTTGCCCGTGCGCTCTGATGATGAAGTGATGCTACCTGTAAAATCTGATGGGAAGTTCCAGACATTTTCATTATCTATTGGAATATCATTCATCAAACAATAGGAAGCGTCTGATGCATAGGTAAGTTCTGCACCATCTGCAAGAACCTTATCCCCTTCACCAACATTTCCATCTTTGTCTCCGGAAAACATCTGTGTTCCTGTACCGATTTGCAGAAGTTGCTGGTAATTGTAGATACATATTTTTCCATCTTCATAATCTGGATTTGCTTCTTCCAAAGTATCTGAGGTGTTTTCATCCTCGATAATTGTTTCTTCTCCATCTGTAAATCCTTGATCTTCAGAATTACCAAATTCCTCTGTTACTTCAGAACTAATATCTGTATTTGGCTCTGATTCGCCTTCAAAAGAATCAGGAATATCACTTTCTGTGATATCAGATGTTTCAGATGTATCACTGCTGAAACCATCCTGTTCCGATATATCTGTAAATTCACTATTGGTCTGCACATTCATTCTTTCTGAATCTTCAGCATTCGCAACTACGACTTGCGAAGATAATAATGTAACACACAGAACAACTGCTGTAATTCGTCTTAAAACACTCAATTTCTTGTTCATAAAATCGCCTCAAATCTTCTGTCATGCTTGACTTTTTGTTACTTTTAACCACTCTGGCTGCTTTGCTGCCGCCGTCAAGCACTGGATCAGTTTTTTAGAAAACGCTCCGCATTCACCATTTGAAATCATCCGTATCGCCTCTTCTGGTTCATATTTTCTTTTGTATGGACGATCATTGATCAATGCATCGTAAGCATCAACAATCCCAACGACCTGTGCGCACATCGGAATCGCATTCCCTTTTAAACCGTCTGGATATCCTGATCCATCATATCTTTCATGGTGGTGTCTGCATATTTCATAGCTATATTTGTTCAGCTTTTCCGTTGTTATCCCCTCTGGGAATCTCTGGGTCATCGCCGCACCTACTAATGGATGTTGCTTTACTACATTCATTTCTTCATCTGTCAATTTTCCATTCTTATTTAAAATTTCAATTGGTACTTTTATCTTTCCAATATCATGAATCGGTGCCAAATGGGCTACTGAAGCAATTTCTTCATCCGTAATTCCATATTCCGGATATTTTTTCTGTAATTGAAGATATACCTGTTTCGTATAGAAACTGATATCATCTTGATACCCTACTTCAACTAACTGATTATGATTTAATACAGTAGTTAAAAGTGATACCATATCCCAATACTGCTTTGCCATATCCTGTTCCATCTTTATAACCGTGTTCTGTAGAATCTTCTCATTATGTAAGGTAATAATTGCAGTATTCTCATTTGCATCTATATATTTTTTTGCTTCCATCCAAACATATGCATTCTTATCTTTTCCAGTAATTCTGCGATATGGAAGATCTTTTTCCATACATCCATCAACCAGCTTTTCTTCTAATCCTTCAATTGATAAGAAGTCATGAACCATTTTTTTATCAGAAGCATACACATATCTTTCTATATATTGATTTATGAACTCTTCATAACTTTTTGTTTTCCTTACTTTCTCATACACTTCACGGATATGTGAATATACACACTCGTAGCTTTTTTCTTTCAAGTTCAGTTTTAATACAACATAAAATCGTCCAAAATATTCATCTTCTCCAGGACGGATAACGTCTGAAACCTTTACGCTCTCTAATTTATTATTGTATGTATTCTGCAAACTCAACAATATTTTATGTATCTTGCAGGTATCTTCTAAATTTCTGGGACAAAAACGATCTTCTTCCAAACAACGATTAATTGCCATTGTTTCCTCTACACACGATATAATATCCATTAAAGAAATGTTCTCCGGTTGTTTTGCCAGCATATAGCCACCATTTATACCTTCACAGGCATTGACTATTTTTGCATCTTTCAGTTTTTTTGCTATTTTAGGAACATAATTAGCAGAAACATTTAGCTTCCGTGACAATTCTGATGTAGATACCATCCGTTCCTGTGCCGCTAAGTAACATACAATTCTAATTGCGTAATCTGTCGAATTTTTCAGTTGCATCGTTATCCCTCTAATCTAAACCCTGCGAGGTCTTAGTTTATATCAAAAAAAATATCAAAATTTGATATCTTCAATATTTTTCGCTGATAATCTTTCTCATCAAGTGTGATATTATACGCTATTAAACTTAAAAATATAATGCACAAAGGATGAAAAATTTTTAACGTTTTTTTATTCAAAGTGCTCCATTTGCGATTAATGGACAAAAAAACGAACCACACTAACCATGTGATTCGTTATCTTTTATAACAATTCCAATATTTTTAATATTATGAATCTCATCTTTGCCTCTCTGAAAACTCCATAAAAATTCTACATTACTTCAAAAGCTCGAAGTGCTATCAATCCATTTCGAACACTAAGCACTTCTGCTGGATTATTAAAATCTATATTCATTATTTTTATTATTTTCTGCAAACGATATGAAACAGTTCGATAATGAATAAACATTAATTCAGAAGTCTTTTTTAAGCTTTGGTTGACATTCAGATAACATTCCAATGTATCAACCAGCTCTCCATTTTTCTGAATATCGTACTGGCGAAGTTTATTCAATGACTCCGGTATAAACGCTTGCAACTGATTTATATCTTTCATCTTTTCCAGTATCTGATAAAAGAATCCTACCTTTGTACTATCTATAACTGACTTATCCTCGTCTCCGATTATTCGTCTAATAACTTTAATATATTTAAGCGCAATTTTAGAAGATTTAAAAGACTCCTTCAATTCATGGTATCCTGTGACAGTTTTACCTATACCAATCAGAAAATCTATTTCAACTCCCCTATTAACTAGAAATTCTTGTATCGTTTGCTGCAGTTTCTCCAGTTTTTTACGAAACTCCAATCCTGTTTCCTGTTCCGTTTCTCTGTGGATATATACAATCTGGTTGGTTTGCAAAAAAATATGCTCCCTCGGTAAATAACGTATAATTTCGTTTTCGACCAATTCTGTTTCTTTTATCTGGGCATTGGTAAATTTTTCCATATTCTTCATTGTATCCATACGGAAAGTTACAACCCGATATATCTCTGCATCATTAAGACCAAGCATACCTGCAACTTCATTTTCTTCATCATTTGACAGCGAACCATTCAGCATACGATATTCCAAATCTCTTAGATGTCGTTTTTCAAGATTCTCTTCTAATACATGTCTGATCAAACTAAACTGTAATGTAATGATAATATTCTCTAACGCGATAAAATCTAATTCCCTCAATGGTTCATTCTGTTCTGAAACAACAAAATACATTTCCTGTCTTTCAAATATATTGAGCTTCTTAATATATTCAATATAGTTAGTATTTTTTCTTTTTTGACACAAATATTGATATCTGGTTATAATTCCAGACTTATATTCCGCAATATTTTTTTCAATTCTAAAATCCTGTGTTTCCGAATTACTTGAAAAAAGACAGGTTCCATCTGCGTTATATAAACCGACCGGATTCCCGAGCATGGTACTGATCAAGAAAAATATTCTCTCTATAGATTCCCTTGAATCTATCACGTTCAGTAAAATATTATTTAAATTATCATGTGTCATCTTAAAATATTTCAGTTTTGCAGTTTCAATATCACACAACTGAAGTAGTATATGCTTAATAATCCCCCAAAAATACAAATCCTCAGAAATTTCTATCACGGGCAAATGATGTTCCTGCGAAAATTCCATTAAAATATCAAACAGTCTTTTCAGGTGTTCAGTTCTCTGACAGCACTTTACTATAAATCCACTTATCTGCTTTTTATCCAATTCTTTTAAATGATGCAAAAAAACATCTTCCTCTGTGGCTTCATAGGCTCGCATACTTGTCAGGAGCAGCTCACCCCCCCCAGGAATTTTTCCATATCTGGCACTTCAATGATTCGGACTCCTTTAATTTCACGACCAATTCCAGAATCATCACTTATCAGTTGCATTTCCGAGAAATTGTTTGATTCAAGCAAGTCCTTTACTGTATACCCCATTTGTATTCCCTTCCTTTTACAATTGATTTGATTTATCTTTATTTTGCCTTATTATGTTATGCTATATCTATTTTAATATATTGGTGGAGTTATTTCTATAATTGTTTTTCATATTCTCTAGTTTGTTTTCTTAGCTATTCTGATAACTCATCGGCATCTGGTTTTATAATCTCCGAGACCTTTATGCCCTTTAGTAGATTGTCATAAGTTTGCTGCACATCCAGCAATATTTTATGTACTTTACAATGCTCTGTTGCATTTCTGGAACAAAACCCATCTTCTTCTAAACAACGATTTAATTTCATGGTTACTTCCGTGGAGGATATTATGTCAAACAGAGAAATATCTTCTGTTTTTTTCACAAGTGAATACCCACCTTTTATTCCTTCGCAAGCTGTAATTATATTCGCTTCTTTTAATTTTTTTGTGATCTTTGGAATATAGCTTTCTGGAATCTTTAATTCGTAAGCTAACTCAGACGCAGTGATTACTTCACCACGACAAGCCAGATAATATACGATTCTGATCGCATAATCCGTTGTAATTTTTAATTGCATAATTGCTCCTCTCCAAAACAGGGAAAATCCCGAATTATTATCCTTGCGCTTCATCTTTTATCGCCTCAAGTCTAATAAATTCGGGATATTGTATAACCTTTCCTCTTTATCTCATTATCAGCTTTTTCAGTTCTTCTTATTTATTCTTTTAAAGAATACCATACCAACCATGCTGATCGCAAGAACAAAAAACATCAAAACCATCAGGCCATTGTTTGCAAGTGTTCGTCCTGTTACAGGCGGTTCCATTGTTGATTTATTAATAAATTCAATGTTTGTTTCTTTGTCCATCTTGAAAGATACATCTCTTCCATCTGTGGCGGAACCATTGTTGATTTTATATGTTGTCTTATAATTCTTACCCGGATCCTCTTCGGACACCTTATATGACCAGCCTGTCGGCAGACAATTAATCTTTACCGATTCGTCTTTTTTTAATGTAAAGGTTGCCTGGTTATTTGCAAAAGAAAGGGGTATTGCTTTCGCCTTAGACCCTTTTGTAATATAAATCTGTCCGTCCTTGATCTGCGATGTACCCTGATCTGCTCCTGCAGGCGGAGTTGCTGTGAGTGTAAAGGTAAATTCTTTATTTGGCTCCTGATTATACCCTTCCACTGTTTTACTGACATGCAAGACAGTGGGTTTATAATACAGTCTTAATATGACAGGCTCTGATGAAGCATTGTTTGTCACATCCATTACTAATGTATTTTGCTTGTCACTTTCATCAAATACATAACCTGGAAATGTTCCATCCGGCTCAGGGTTCGCAAACGCCTTAACGCTTTCGCCGTCAGCAGAAAATGAAATGGTTCCTGAGGTTGTCTTCTCAAGTTTTTCCTTTCCATCCGGTATCTTGAGATAATGCTCAACCTTTACTTCTTTTTTGCTATTTTTTTCCACTGTGCAACAATCTGATAGCCTGTAAAATTGTTAGATGCGAATACCGGCAGATCCGTATTATTTGCATATCCGTAATTCTCATCAGAAATCGTAAAGAGTTCACCGTTACTATATGTCTCTTGACTTAACTTACCATCTTTGTTTTTCAGCTTCCATCCTATAAATTCATAGCCTTCACAAGTGGGTTCTGCCCAACCTTCACCCATAATAAAGGTAGTACCTATAGCTCTTGTTCCCTTTCCAGTTTCCAGATTCTTTCCATAAGAATGCATAGGAGTTTTGTTATTACTCCTTGTCTCCGGATTATCCGGAATGTTCTTCACATCTGCATTGTTAGGAAGCACTCCCATACCGGCACCGGAATTATAATGTACATAAATACCACTAGATACAACCATAAAAGTGGCATCGTATAAATACCAGTCATTATCTAAATCTAATGGTTTTGCTCCTCCCCACGCTATATATCGGGTATATCCCCCTTTTATCGCAGCCTCTTTCGCAGCCTGCCATTGATTGTCGTATATTATATAGGAAGTTTTTCCGCTTTTAAGCGATGTAGCTGTCATATCATTTATGTTGCCAGCATTAGCGTCGCTTTTGCGTCCGTCTAATGTTTGATCAGCGCCATGTGGCCGTCCATAGGAAACACCAGTAATCTGTCCTGCTTGACCGGCATCATACGTATAACCGGCTTTGGGCTTGGCAAAGAAAATCCGCACCTGTCTTGTTTTTTTACTTCCTTCATACGTTACAGGATCCATATCCACAGTTTGATTATCTTTTATAGGAACCAGTGCCTGTTTCTCATAGTCCCACATAACTACGTCCAGACCTTCACCGTTTCGGGATCCATCTGTTAATAATCTTACTGTCACAGCCTGTCTTCCGTGTTCTTCTTTGTATGGTACTAAGGTAAAATTGTAATCCTCAAATTTACCGGTTCGGACTTTCAGACTTATTGTATATTCATAAGAACAATCTTTTTCATCATCTTTCTTAGATGTATAGCTATTTGTCATCTCGGTGGTTAAATCTAAATTACGCGGAGCTGATGAAACAGTATCACCTTTATTTATAGGTACTTCACGACCTCCTGATCCACTAGTTGATTGAATGGACGCACCGTTCACCACCATATTTATCACACGGTATCCTCTATTTGTATGAAAAGCTGGAATATCCAATTCATAGCCTGACATTTCGCTGACTTTATCTGTGTAAAAGTCCACATAATTTTGTCCTGGCCTTCCAAATACTGCCAGCCCTTGGCTACACTGTGCGCAATATTAATATATTCTTCTCCATTAATATCTTTTGTATTAATGGTTATTCTGTAAACGCTTTGTTCCTCATAGGTAATTGTAATCTTATCGTCTTTTACAACGTTTATGGAATAGGTTGCTTTATATTCATCTCCATTTTCCTGCGTGATTGTTGCTCCATTTTGAGAGACAACAGATGCGATTTTAAATCTCTTAGCCCTAGGATCATTTGCTTTTGATGTGTCTGTGCCCGGAGTTACCGAAATCATAAAGTTTTCTCCCGCATTTACACGAATCGAATTCGATATATCAAGCGGTACATCAAGGCTGCCATTTTTTTGGGTGATTGTACCAGGTGTACAATTATCAGGAACCACTTCCTCTATGCTGACCAGGTAATACTCCTGGTACATCATCGTTAATTTCTGAGCTTCTTCCAGCTTAATTGCAATCACCCCATCTGTACTATAGTAAATGGTGTCGTTATATTTTCCGATGTATACACAGTTTTTTCCATTTACTTTTGCACTTTTAAACTCGAAATGTCTGCCTTCTATAGATAGCTCTTTATGATCCGCAATTGCTCCAAATTTAATGACAGAAGGTGCTCCTGCAATTGGGTTTCCATTGACATCTACATACTCTACTCTATCTGTTGAGGCTTCTTCTCCATTCTCGGCAACCGCCAGTAATTCTTCCTCCAGACTCTGTACAGATATTTGTTCCGGTGCATCCATATCTGTTATCTGGTCTGCGGAATCCTCTGTTTCAGCCGGATGTTCTGGATCATTTTCTGGTTCCAATATTTGCTCACTCTCCGAAAGTTGTTCGTCATCTGCCAAAATTTCCGGTTCTGTCTCCTGATTTTCAATGTCACTGATAAAGTCCTCCGTCTCCTGTGAATCACTTTCCATTTTTACAATGGCGTCAGATGCTTCAACTACATTTAAGGATAAACAGCATATAGACAAAATCAAAATACAGGAACAAACGATCTTCAAGTATTTTTTCCATATATTATGCCTCATCTTGTGATTCTCCCTTATTTCTTTTCTGCTTTTCATGGATTAAAACGCTTAGACAAATCAGTGAACCAAACAGCAATAAGAAATATCCCATAACAGGACTGTCATCTCCAGTCTTTACACTATTTACACTATTGATCTTTCCTGATTCATCTGAATTGGACGGACCAGATGGTTGTGACGGGTTTGAGGGCTGTGTTGGATTGGGCTTCTCTTCTCCAGTATAACTATTCTTAAAAGAGATTGCTTCTATTTTTTCCCCCTTCTCATTAGTTACAATTGTGACAACTTTTAACTGATTCGATTCATTATAGTAAGCATCGACAGTCACATAGTACCTGCTTTGATCATAGTTATAATCATCTTTTTTTTCTGTCGTCTGATAAATGTTATAATGATACTGCCCTGCTGTTTTCACATTCAGTATAATCTCTGTTGCTGCATTCTTTTCCATTGTCCAGGAATACTGCATATTGCGGCTTCCGGCTGGCATTGGTGCGTCGCTTTGATCGGTTGTCATAATATAAGAGAATTCATCTGCAATACCTTCCACTTCACTGTCAAAGATCTGTCTCACCGGAATTTTCACTACAGTACAGTTATCAGATGCAAACACTGATATCTGCATGCTCAGAAAAAGGAGCATAGTCACCAATATGACAGCTGTTTTCTTTAAATCAAGGATTTTCATGTTTTTTCTTTCCCTTCTTCTTTAATTTTCTATCAATCAGCAATAGAACGATAATTAGCAAAAGTATCCAGTAGATAACCGGCACCTGAATCATCTTTTCTTTTAATTTATCAATTCCAGTTCCCAGATTCTTGGCTTTCTCTTTCTCAGGATAGACCTGATCCGTAAGCCTTCCTACTAATATATTTCTTCCATTTGTCATCTCTGAAGTACATGTTATCAGAAGAACCAAATGGTCTTTTTCTGTAAGTTCAAAGTTTCTTTTATATAAAGCATTGTCTGATATTTCCTGCAGATACGCCTGTTTTGCTTCCGGTTCCTCTGAACTGACACTGAACAGCCGTTCATTATAAGCATCTGCCTGGATCAATGCATAAAATTCAATTCCATGATCTTTTCCATCAAAAAAAAGATTTCCGTATGGATGTTCGTCAAAATACTCCTTATCTGCGAATAGCCCCACATCTCCAAACATCATGTGTTTTTCCATATGGTGTCCATAAATCATATTATTAAAATCGGAAAAATCCGGTTTGTTTGCACAGTGTAAAAATATGGAACCACTTAAAGAATATTTTCCTTCGGCATCCGTATTCATATAGGTATCATCATCTTCTGCCTGAAGCAGCGGATAATTAACGTTTGTTTCATTTATTCGAATCCAGCCAATAATATCCGGATTGATTTTCTGCAATTCTTCAAAAGATTTCGTGTGTTTTTCTGTTGGAATATATGCTTCGTAGTTCTTCGCATCAGCCGCCTGATATACCTGATTGGAATCCCATAACATATAGCATGACAGGAACATTACCATAAGAATCAGCAATAACGCTATAAAATTCACCATATGATCGACTATTTTGACTAAAAACTTTGCTGCTTTTTTCATATGAAATATTCCTGAAGTTTCCTTTCTTATTGCAAAAGGGAATGCGACGGAGTATCGCCGCACGCATTCCCTTTGTTGTTACTTTTATGATTTTATGTAATTATTTCTGTACTTTTTTGCGTTTGAAAGCAACGAATCCAAACAGTGCTACAGCACAAAGAGCAACCATCAGAACGTATGGAAGAGTGTTCATGATAATACCGGTTGTTGGTACGTTGTTGAATCTGTTGGTTACGTCAACAGTGTTCTTTTTCTGTCCAAGTTTATAACCAGTTGCAGCTTTGTCATCCCATACTTTAATCTCATCATTAAATTTTGTTGCAGCAACAGCTGTTTTGTTTTCATTATTAATTACAACAGCAGCACTTCCTTTGTAGTTTGCTTTTGCAGCCTCAGTTACGGTAATCTTTGTTCCTACTGGAAGCTTTGTGAACTTCATATTCTTACCAGCTTCCAGTGTAAATTTGTGAGTAGTGCCCTTTTCAAGAGTAATTTTTTTACCATTTGCATTTACACCACCGAGGGTATTCTCGTTTGTTCCTGCTGGGAAAGTAAACTCTGCTGTGAAGCTAAATGTGTCATTTGTTGCAGGTTGAGTTGTATTACCTGTCGTCACGTTCTTTTCAACCTTTTTAGATACATTTAAGGAACCAAGGTTGTCATAATCTGCATCAGGATCAGTACCCGGATTTGATGGATCTGTACCTGTACCAGCTTCCTGAACATAAGTGTTTTCGAATTTAAATCCGTTATCTTCTCCATTACCAATATCTACTTTTACAGGACTTGTTTCAGCGGTACCCTGGTCATTCTTAATTTTGTTAACAATGATATTGGAAATCTCATAGCCTCCAGCTGTTGTATTGGAAACATATACATCCATAAGATACTCTGCTTTGGACATGAGCATTTTTTCTTTCTCACCCGTATCGTCAAGACCCAATGAGTTTCCTATTTCTGTTACTTTGTAACTATACTTACCAGCTTCACTATATTCAGGAAATGTTACAGCCCATCTTCTAGTTAAAGTACCTGTTTTATCACTTGTTGTAAATTTAGCATCGTCAATTGTTACATCTGCTTTAGTCTCTACTAAGTTATCAACATCTCCTCCGTTTTTCTGCTGTTCTGCTTTAAATGTAAAGTTAACGTTCTTTTCTACTTCAGTGTTAAAAACCTTTGTAATATACGCTTCCTTTGTCAGTGTGCTTGCCCCTTCTGCAAATACCGGCATTGCCAGTCCCATTGTCATAGCACCTGCTGCGACAATAGCGAGCATTTTCTTAGTGAATTTTTTCATACTCATTTTAGTTCCTCCTTTTGAGTTCTTTTGTTTTTTATTTGATTAACAGAGCAGGTAATTAAATTCCCCTGCTCCGAATAATCGCAATGACTTTTCCCTTGACATCTTTTATATCAATACAACCATAGATTCGGCTGTCCGATGCCTGTGGTCTGTTATCTCCAAGTATAAATACTTGGCCGCTCCCGACTGTGACCGGGAAATCCACTCCATCTTTGAATTGGGTGGTATCAAAGTAAATGTCCTGAGATATCTGTTCTGCACCATTTATCTTCAGTCCGTTTTTTGTAATGTCAACGGTGTCTCCTGCTACCGCCACAACACGTCCGGTCGTGGTTCTGCCATCAGCTTCAAACACTGCAACATCACCGGAGATAAACCTTTTATCCAATCGGTAATACATGACCAGATCACCGTCTTTGATTGCCGGTTTCATGGAGACATCATTTATTCTTACAATTCCATAGAGAAATGTAAAAATAAGAAATACTGCTAAGATAATAAATGCAATCTTCAATAACAACTGAACAATATCCTGTGCTACAGATGTTTCCTGTATTATATTGTTGTTTTCATTTGACCGTTCAGTTTCGTTCTTCATCCTATCCTTCCATAAAAATGGATGCCCATAACCCTTCTAGGGGATTTATTTGTTTTAGGTCAACTCAGACATCCACGGTATTAGTTTGTACCCTTTATTATAGTGGTTTATTTTTTTATTCCAATGCAACAAACATGTAAAATGTCTGATGTATTTTTGCAAGTTTTGTTCCATAGCAGTGTTTATCTTATTTTCCGTCTTCTTCTGAAAAACAGAATCATAACGATACTTATAGCGAGTAATAGCCATACATGCCTGCTTGTTCCCAGACGAACCCCTGTTTCCGGTATTGATTGTGTGTTTTCGTTTGTGATTTTTAACTCAATCACATCTCCTCGTGCAGCCTCAATCCGCTGTTTCATGACAGCCGTATTTTCATTCGATGTTGCCTGAACTGGATTTGAATACGTATCATTCTCTTCTTTTTTAGAAATCGAAACAGCGTATTTCGATGTATCAACAGTTTCTGTTATTATGATATCCGAAGATATATCTACATTTTGTAATGTAACTTTATCTCCATGTTTCAAGGATGTTCTAAGTGTCTTACTACGCAGCTTTTGACCATCTTCCCAATAGAGAATTTCCATATCAAATGGCTTCTTGCGGTTTCCAAGTGGACCAGTGACTTCCTTTGTAATCTCAACCGTCACCCCGCCTTTTTGCGGATGATTGACGATATGTCTGTCCGAAACAGCTCTCCAGGTATTTGTCGTCGGTGATTTCTCATATAGGAATAAAATATCGGATTCTACATCGACCATATATAAATTAAAGTTATCCTGATACTGTGTTTTGGTTTTATCTGCTTTGTCCTTTTTGTTCGGAGTAACAGATTCTACCATCCAGTATCTGCCATCTGGTATCTCCTCCGATAACTGAAGCATTCCATTCTCATCAGTCAGTTGCAAGTCAAAATCAGGATTACACTTCTGACCATCCTTTTTCAGAACGATATCGTCCTTGCTCTGTGTATTGTCATAATCTACTGTATATCCTGTATCATCCGCATATTCTTTCGTAACATCATTATACGGTACTTTGTAGAACAGAAAACCTGCACCAGCAAGTCGGTTTCTTGGAAGATCATCCGTCTTTAAGAAACTTCGTTCAGCAAGATTGAAATGCAGATTCTGCACTTCCAGTTCCATCTTGGAAACATCCTTGAACTCATTCTCATCCTTCGGGAATATTTGTTGTCCATTTGAATCGAAATACTGAATCTCTGGATAAATAACTTCATAATATAGGAAACCATCCCCGTAGTCCGAAGAATAATGTGTCTTTCCTATCTCGATTTCTTCCACCTTATATTCCACCGGATTTCTGTCCTGGAATAGTGGAACATTGTCGACTGTGTGTTCCCATCCGTTCTCTTCATTCAGCAAGAATTCCTGTCCTGTAGAAATTCCATTCTGATACAATCTGATTTTCACCTGTTTTTCCGTCAGTGCATCATTTGGATTTTCCCATGTCTTTTTGATATGCAGAGTGCCTGTTTTAGCAAAATTTCGGATATTAAGGCTGGTATCTCCTCGCTGAAGCAGAACAGATTTTCCGTCTATCTTACCATCAACTGGTGCCTTAACAGCCTCCTGATTTTCGTTAGCCTCCCTATCCACCAGTTTTGCATCAGTGATTTTGAATGCTCCATTGGCAATCTCAACTGTGATCTGTATATCTCCTGTGTCTACATATCCCGTCGGTAAGTTTGTCTCTCGCAACAAATACGTCTCAGTTGCTGTTCTGTTCTGTTTGTTTTCATCTTGTAACGGAATGTGAAGTTGTGCGATTCCGTATTTATCAGTTGTTACCGTTTCCTCCTCAACACCGTTCTTACTGACAGCAAAATTGATCTTCTCCATTCCCTGTCCGGTAGACTCATCAAATTTGTTCAGTGTGAGTATTCCCTCTTTCTGATAACGGTTCTCCAATTCAATAGTAAGAGTCTCACCACCGCGTCCAATTCCACGTCCTGTGAATTGAATTCCACTTTCTGGATATGCTTCCCATGAATTTACATTATCTCCTTGTTCATGAGAATTGCGAACATTGTACCAACCTGAAAATTTCACATTCGAATCTTTTGGCTTATAGTTGTACTCTTTTAATGTGTATTTCCAGAATGAGTCCGCCTTAACGATCCACGTACAGCTTGTATGTGTATCATCTGTCCATGTACCTACAACTTCTATTGGAGCATCCTCCGCTTGCGGAGCTTCTGCATCCGGTTTCTGGCTATCTTCTGAAGGAAGCACAAGTTTCATATGCTCATGAAATGCAGGTGGCTGAGGTTTTCCATCTAAAAGCTTTTCATCCATATCTACCTGGATATAATAATCTTTCTTGACTTTCTCTATTGCTTCCGGCATTCCGACAAAATCTTTCTTTACTGTCAGGTAACCATTTTTTGCTACAATACGTCCGTCAATATGCCACCCATCGGACATTTCACTTTTGAAAGAATACCAATAAATGGTGAAGAATTCGGTATCTAATTTCGATGGCGGAATCTCCCTGTCTCCGATACGAATCATACGTCCGCTTTCACGAATTGTCTGGAATACCTCTTCATCGGAAGGAATTCTATCTATCTTGTAGATATAGTCTCCATTTCCAATATATCCCTCATCTGGTTTAGTTCCCTGCAAAAGTTCTTGCACTCTCTTATTTCCATCCGCATACTGTTCCCACGTAGATGGATTCTTATTTCCAAGAACTGGAACATCATGCAATATACTTGCCTTCACATTACAGTTTGCCACGGCAACCGCACTTGTATAATCGTCTACATTCGTGGTTGGTAATGCTACCGAACCATCTTCCGGCATCGCTGACTTACAGATATAAAACTGTACCTGTTTTCGATTTTGGTTACTAACCTTACGCCACGCTGCATAGAGGGTGATTGGCTGTCTTGCATTATTATTTATAAGATCAGAAATAGGATCCCCTGCATCGCATTCCTGCCACTTTCCGTCTTTGTTTCTGTAATCCCAATGATCGAATTCATACTGTTCCAACTCTTTGCTGTCATTATCTTCATGATCATAAACCAGAGGATATGGTGACTTGACGTTATGTTTTCCAGCTTCTATTTCATTCTCATAATCATCTATATGTCTTGTCTTATTCTCAACCTGAGGGGTCAACTTAGCTTCCTTAGGAAGTTTCTTCATATAACGAGTTGTATTATAGATAACCCTGACTGCCCCAGACTCCAGCGGTTTGTCTGCGATCACCTCATAAGATGAGTTAATATTCGGAATTTCAAATTTTACCTTATCATCTCCGGACGGTTCCGGAAGAACCTCATTTTCGTCCCTGTCATTAGATGTACAACTCCAGACAATCTCCTTGCCATAATACTCACCTTCTAAACTTGCCCTCTTTGGTACTTCCACAGTATATGCTTCCCCATGGCCTACATACTGTCTCTTAATCGCCTCTCTTTTGGTCAGGTTCAGTGGATCCAACACTTCAATCAGATGAAAACTTCCCTCTACACTGAAATGTCTTCCTGCCAGCCCAGCCTGAGAAGAAAGTCCTGTCAAACGATCAAAATAATTTTCGATTCTGTCTGGATTCAGTGGGTTTGGCTGTGAGAAATAATAGACAGATACATCTTTCCCGTTTTTCAGGACAGGAATATACCATGTACCATCGTTGTCCTTATAAGGGTGCTGTACAAACACACGGCTGTCTGTCGCATAACCAAACAGAATCTTCTCTTTCTGATCTGCGCCGGGCTCCAGCTTGCTCGGAGTGAAACCAAACTCACTGTAAATTTTAGAAATCGTATCATCTGGTGTGGCTCGCAAATAATAACGACTGGCTCGGCCACTGTTTGCTTTGATTATGTAATGCTGCTCAGCATTGAGGTTCTTTATCAGCTTATAATGTCCATCGATAAATACATAAAAACTGATATTTGCTTCTTTTGTTGCTGCCGGTTTTTCTGTATTATCAGGAACAATCACATATGGACGTACTGCATCATCTGGCTGAATAGTAAAGCTCATGGTATGCTTTGCTTCATTTTTACTCCATGTAACCGCTGAAAGAGTACCATCTTCCTTTCTGCATTCCCAGTTTATATCCTGCGTTTGTTCTTCTACACGCGGCTTTGTACTAACTGTTCTTGTAAGTGTTGACTTTCTTGCAACAAAATCAATTGCCGGAAGATCACGCAAAGCTGTTTGGCTGTAAACCTGTCCATCTTCATCCTGTACTGTCACACTGTAAAAACCGTTATATCTATCATCGTCGTGTTCTAGTAAGGTCTTTGCACTCATTGTGGGACTATTTTGTCCGTCTGGCAGGTAATACACATCCATCGGCTCTCCGGACTTTCCTATATAAATACATTCATGACCTTCTATCGTGTATTTCCCTGCATTATGGATTGTATCGTAATCTCTCTTGGAATAATAAAAACGCTCTTTTGCTCCATTTTGAATAGAACCATCGTAATGAAATTTTTCAAAATGCTTTTTTAACTCATCATTAGAAATATAATAATAAACTGTTCCCGGCTTTGTTGTAGTATCTTTTATAACAGGAATTTCTTCGTTTAGAACATTATATCTCTCATTATTTACAAAAGTATAGAATTTAATGTTCAAGGTTGCTGGTGCAAAAGTGTTGCATGCAACCGTATATGGTTGCTCTATCTTTCCAATAGAAAAGGTTAGTTTATCGCCCTGTTTCACCGGAGGAATTGTTTTATTTTCGTCCTCACTGGCACAAAGCCAGTCGCTTTCCTTCGTATCTCCTGGATCAACGGAAATTGTGACCGCAGAATCTTTCTTATAGTAACTCACAGTTCGATTTCCATCCGGATTGATCACTGTAACCGAATAGAAACTGTTCTTATTCTGCTTAATCTGGTCTGAATCATTATCCGGAATTTTTTCGCCATCAGATGCTCCTTTTGGCATATAATAAACGTCTGTTGGTACAGTTGCTTCCTGCTTGTCCAGGTTATAAGATACATATTGCTGTCCTTTATAAGTTACCACTGTCGCCTGTGCTAATGTCTTCTCACCACGGACTGTATATGGAAAATAATTTCCGGACTGTATTTCCTCTGCATTCAAGCCGAACTCTCTATAAATCTCAGCAAGATCACTGACAGATAAATAGCATCTGCCCTGACGGTTCCATTTATACACCTTTTTCAGAGAATCAGCCGGCAGCTTTCGAACCTCATTGTCTGCATATATATAAAACTGAATGTCAAAGGCTGTCTGATCCGCTCTCTGGATCACATAAGACTGTGTGATCTTTCCGATTGTGAACCTCGTCTGGTTCCCTGATTCCCGTACACCATCTATTACCTTATCATCTGTTCCCATACAGGTCCATTCGATCTGGTCTGTCTGGTCCGACAATTGGGGATTAAAATCAGCCACAGCTTCTTCCACTGCAGTTCCTGTTAATGCATAACGAATCCGATCCTGCCCTTCTCCCTTTACCTCTACGGAATAAAACGAGTTGTCCTTTTTTACAGAATCTTTTAAATTAAATGCACCGCCTTTTCCATTTGGAAGGTAGTAAACATCTATCGCTTTCCCTTGTTTATTCTGTCCATCATTGTAAGAAACATAGGTCTTTCCGGATTCTGTATCTGTATAAACTTTTCCGTATTCTATCCCGCTTTTTCCCCGGTATGCAGATACAAACTTATAATTTGCATCCGGATTCTGATTCTCACCATTTTTCACAAATCCAAATTCTTCATATATCAGGAGCAGGTCCTCAATGGAAACACCATAGTAGGTAGTTCTTCCGTCTTTCCATGTTGCAATGCCGGTAATGTCATTATGCTGAAGCTTTACCTTATTTCCATCGATAATAACATAGAAATCAATATCAAATCCTTCGGAAATCTCCTGAAGTTTCGGTGATTCCTCTTGTGCAATCTGCTCCTCGAAGGCTTTTTCTTCTTCTGAAAGCTCTCCTTGGGATGGAGTAATTTCTTCTTTCGTCGTCTCTTCTGATGATGATGTACTTTCCTCAGGAATAGATTCTTCTGTGTGCAGTTCACCCTCTTGAGTACTATTTATATTTGGAATATTCTCTTCTTCCACTGAAACTGCCAAAACTGTCGTTCCTGCGCTATTCATGCACAAAACCAATAAAAGTGTCCAGGCTATCCATCTTAGCCATCTCTTTTTCCTCTTCACACAAATTCCTCCTAAAAACATATTTTCATTTTCTTAGCTATCTGCCTTTTTTATCCATTCCTTCTGCATTGCCGCTTCCAGAAAACAATGAAGCAGCGGTTGGGAGAATGAGCCACATTCCCCGTTCAGGATCATTTGCAACGCTTCTCCATGAGTCAGTTTTCTTTTATATGGGCGAGGACTGATCAATGCATCATATGCATCAGCCAGTCCCACAACCTGTGCACAAAGAGGAATTTCTTCTCCTTGCAAACCATCCGGATACCCAGACCCGTCATATCGTTCATGATGATGTCTGCAGATTTCATAACTAAGCGCATTTAACTTGTCTATAGTAAGACCTTTTGGAAACTTCTTTGTCATTTCAGCTCCAACCAGTGGATGCTGTCTCACGGTTTCCATCTCTTCTTCTGTCAGCCTGCCATTTTTGTTCAGGATTTCAACAGGCACCCTGATTTTTCCAATATCATGAATTGGCGCCAAATGTGATACAGCTTCTACTTCTCCGTCTGTAATTCCATATTCCGGATAATTTTTCTGCAGCTGGAGATACATCTGCTTTGTAAAGAAAATAATATTGTCCTGGTTTTCCGCTTCTGATAAATTATTATGATCCAGAACTGTAGACAATAATGACACCATATTCCAATATTGCTTGGTCTTATCGCGCTCGTTCTTCTGGAGTTCTCGTTTCATTTCCATTACGGATCTGTAGGTTCTTTTTACATTATGTAATGTAATCATTGCTATATTATCTTTTATATCCACATATTTCTTAGCCCTCATCTTTATATAAGATTTTTCACTCTCTATTCTGCGGTATACGATATCCTGCTCTGCATAGCCATGAACCAGATTTTCTGTTAACTTATCGCTTAACAGGAAATCTCGTAGCTTTGATTTATCAGCATCATGAATAAATCTCTCTACATATATCTGAATAAACGTATCATAATCTTCTGTCTTTCTTGCTATTTCAAAGACCTCTTGATTATGTGAGTAAATGCATTCATACCTATTTGTTTTTAGATTTAATTTTAATGCTACATAAAACCTGCCAAAGTCCTTATCTGTGCAAACCATTGGTTTTTCCTGCTCCATAACTCCACCTCTTACGTAACTCAACCCTTAAAGGTACTAGTTTATGTCAAAAAAATATTCCTTAATACTATTTTCACATATAATAGTATATCGTTCTTTCTATTTTTTATAATGCACAAAATTTGCAAATATGGTGTGTGTATTTTGCAAGAAGTGTTCCATTATATGAATTTTTCCCAAAAGGAAAACGAACCACACTAACCATGTGATTCGTTATCTTTTATAACAATTCCAATATTTTTAATATTATAATTCCGTTTCGAACAGCTAATATCTCAGCCGCATTGTCAAAATCCATTCCTGTAAATTCTGCTATTTTCTGCAAGCGGTATGAAACTGTTCGAGCATGCACTCCCATTAACTCTGAAGTTTTTCGAATGCTTTGTTTATGATTCAGATAGCATTCCAGCGTATCAATCAGTTCTCCATTTTTCTGAACATCGTACTGATGAATCTCATGCACTGTATCTGGTATATATGTTCTTAATTGCTTTTCATCCTTAATATTTGTAAAAACATGAAAGAATCCTAATTTTGAACAATCCACTACTGACTTCTGTATATCACCTGTTATCTTTCTAATGACATCAATGTATTCTATTGCAGTTTTAGAATCTTCAAAAGAATCTTTCAAATCATGATAACCTTTAACACTTTTTCCTATCCCAATCAGGAATTCAAATTGTTCTTTTCTATCTGTCAATTGATCTTGCGTTTCTTTTTGAAATTTTTCCAGCTTTCTTCGAAATTCCCGTTTTCCTTCTTTTTTATTTTCCTTGTGAATATATATGATTCGATTTGTATTACAAAAAATATACTCTTCAGGTAGAAATTTTAAAACTGCTTTTTCTACAATCTTTGTCTCTTTTCTTTGTTCAGCACTGAAATTTTCTTTATTGTTTCCAGATTTCAAATAAAATGTGATAACCCGATATTCATCTGTTGCATTAAGATCAAGCAGATTTGCAACATCCTCTTTCTCTGATTCTGACAGCGATCCATTTAGCATTCGATATTCTAAATCTCTATGATATTTCTTTTCAATACTCTTTACCGTTTCATTTTGAATTAAAAAATATAATAAAGCTGAAACTGCCCCCTCTAATGTTATAAAATCTAATTCCATTAATGGTTCGTTTATCTCTGATATTAGCAAATAATACTTACTCTGACCGAGAATGTCGATTTCTTTTATATATTCAACATTATTTCTTTTTTGACGTATATATTCAAGCTGCGTAATGATATTAGGCACATATTTTGGGCTATCCTTTAAAATTTTTAATTCAATTGGTTCTGATGTACTTGAATACATATTATGAAATTGTGCGTCATACAAAGCAACAGGATTTCCAAGCATAGTTTCCAGACCACAAATCAATTTCTCTATTGCTTTCTCTCTAATAGCTCTTCCAGCAAAATACTGACTGATTTCATCTCGAGTTAATTTAGAATAAATAAATTTTGCAACTACGATATTACTACATATTTGAGATAGTACATACTTAATAACCAACCAGTAACTGATATCCTGTGGAAGTTCCAAAACAGGTATATTGTGTTCTTCACAAAAACATACCAAAGTTTCAAACAACTTATTTAAATGAGCTGTATTCTGCTTTCTTTTCACAATAAATCCACTTATCTGCTTTTTATTTAATTCATTTAAGTGACTTACCATCATATGATCATCTAGTTTTTCATAAGCGGGCAAAGAAGTTAGGAGCAACTCACCCCCCCAGAAAATTTTCCATGTTGGGAGCTACAATAATTCGAACTCCTCTTATTTCTCTATTGATTCCTGAATTGTCACTAATTAATTTCATCCCTGGGAATTTGTTTGAGTCAATAAAATTTTTTATTGTGTATCCAATTCGTGTTGTACCTCCGTATTTTATAGTATATGTTTATCTAAAACCTAAACATCTGCCAATGATATAGCGGTATTATAGCAAAAAGTAATATTATTTTCCACCTTAAGTAATCTGTATTTTCGCAAATAAATACAGCAAAACTTTATTTATACACTAAAAAAAGATGCAGGAATCAACTTCCCACACCTTCATTAGTAGCCTGGTATCCGCTATTCTAGCACCCCTGTTTATCTCACACCTCAATCAGCTCCTCTCTCCGGCTTATCTTTTCCCTGTTTTTCTTGAATAATCTTCTTATTGATTTCAAGCCGTTCATGAATGGATAATTTCTTATCTTTTCCATCTACCATCTGCTTCTGCTGTGCCGTTTTTCTATCTGTCTTTCCTGCATCCTTAACCACTGCATTCGCTTCGGTACTTGTTACTCGCTCATCTGCTCTTGGGCTTTGTCTGTACATATACATCTGATCGTTTGCTTTCAACTCCTTGTTGTACTCTCGCATCAAATTGTAGGCATACGCTTTAGAAACACCAAGAATTGCACACACATCATCCACATCCATATACATTTTTTCCTGCACTATACTCATATCGCTTTATCCTCCTTCAAATATTGCTCAACATGTTCCAGACCATAGATCTTGTCCTCTACATAACGGGTTGGTACCCGACCGAGAATCACATAATAGTTCTTACTTGCCAGATCTGCATTCATTCTTTCCACCACCCGGTAAGCAAACGAAACTGATAATCCAAAGAGTTCTGCAATGTCTTCCACTGATAAATACATTTTTCTCTTACGCATGAAACCATTCCTTTCCCTCTTCCTGTGGAATCTCACAAGTATCTTCTACTCCGTAGAAACGCTTCACAAAATACTTTGTCGGAACTTTTCCTCTAAGCGTCAGGTAGCCCTGTTCTTCCAGTTCCTTGTTCAGATTTCCGATGATCTCATAAGCCGATGTCTGTTTTACTTCCAGAAGTTCACATATATCGGCTGCCTTTAAAAATAATTTGTTCTGCATAATCAGTACCTCCTGTGTTTTGAATATTTATCTCTTCATATACTCTGTACTGGCAGATACAAAATCGGACATCATTTTCCGAAATTTATCAAATTTTCTTGTTTTTTAATTCTCCATCAGTGTGATTACTGTGTCATGGAGTTTAAGCTCATCGAAAATAAAGAACCTTTCTGTGGTATCTGTTTTCTAAATGCAGGCAACAAAAAAACAGTCTGCCTTGACGAAAATCACTTCAATCAAAACAAACTGTTCTTCATATTTACTCTAATTTTATTTTATGAGAATAACTGATTTCACGAAATTTGCAGGTGAATCTGGAATATAAACAAGAGAAAAAAATAATTTTTAAACTCCATTTGCACTCCATTTGGTCTTTTCGACATCCCGCAAAGCCTTTATTTATGGGCTTTTCCGCGATTTTTCAAGCTACTCAAACTCGCAAATAAAATCTTATCACTATACTTTTTAGTATTGGTATTATGGTTCTATTTGGTTTTATATGTGTTCCACTGTCCTAAGTCCATCGACTGTACTGAACGGCGTTATCAATTTGTTATCAGAAAAAAGTTATCAAATATCTTTCGTTTTTGCAATTACTTCGTCATATGTTTCAACCATTATCGAGCAAATTCTTTGATCTACTTGTTCTGATGCAAGTATCAAATCAACAACTTCAATGTTTAATTCTTCACCTATGTCTAAAAATACATATTCATATTATCTATTACGATATTTTCAAAAACAAATTATATAATCTTTCTCGAAAATACTCTTTGGACGTAAATTTAAAATTATCTTTTCTTTTCTCATCATATGCAATTTTAATAAAATCTTTTTGCCCCTCTTCTCCCCATGCTTCCCACAGTTTTGGTCCAACAGTCATATTCTCACAATTCATAGGAATCAAATTATTCAAATATTTGAGAAGCAATCTTCTTGGTGCAATTTTCACCTGCTCCTTAAAAAAAGTATACTGGTCATAATCCCTTTTTAACCACGAAAATATAATATTGGTGTAATTTTCATTAGGAATAATTGAGATATAAATCATGGGTAATCCCGGCTCCGAAGATGATAACGAATTACCAAAGAGATCAATCATCGGACAAAAACATGTT
>ENA-OOXY01000698-OOXY01000698.1-human-gut-metagenome-genome-assembly--contig:-NODE-698-length-28867-cov-6.732230_pt1 | contig 28867 bp, 22 predicted proteins | sample MGYA00241593_ERZ501355 | MGnify/ENA primary metagenome ERZ501355 (study PRJEB25962, sample SAMEA2042739) | human gut metagenome | biome: human gut; feature: human-associated habitat; material: faeces... | reverse complement strand
ACTTTGTGCAAGTCTTTGTTTTTGTACCCTCTGATGTGCAGGTCGGCTGTTTTGTTACAACAGAATTTCCGTAGCTGTGACCTGTTGCTTTTGTTGTGCTATCCTTGTATGAAGTACCGCAAACAGAACACTTGTGGAGAGTGTAGCCGTTAGTAGTGCAAGTAGGTGCAACAACTGTGTCAGCATATTTGTGTGAAGTCTTTGGTATAGTTTCTGTAACTCTCGCATTGCACTTTGTGCAAGTCTTTGTTTTTGTACCCTCTGATGTGCAGGTCGGCTGTTTTGTGATAACAGCACTGCCATATGTGTGGCTCGTGCATCCGCAGGTGAGTTTGTATGTCTTTGCTACAGACGGATTGTATGTAGGATAAATTTTTACAGTGAGTGAACCGCCGTTTTTGAATGTGATACGTCTGATATCATTAGCATAGTTTTCAAGCTTATTTACACTTACCATACTGCGATCAGAAAATTCAACTGTGTAGTCTGTATCGTCATAAAGCCAGAAATCAATGCTGTCGCCCACACTGAACTGAGTTTTGCTCAATACGCTTGAAAAGGACGTATTCGAAAGGTCTGTGCGCCAATAAACAGTGGTAGAGGTCGGTACTGTGAACTTATTCACATAGCCGCAAGACTTGCAGGTCTGTGTTACAGTGCCGTCAGTTTTTGATGCGTACTTTGTTTCGTAGTCATGACCTGTTTTGACGTCAATCGTCTTTATATCGTCAAGATTTGAAAGGTTCAGGGAGTTAAAGGTCACGTTATTTTTATCGTAAACATACCAAACTGCTCTGCCGTTTTTTATAACAGGCTGGCAATCTGAAAGGCTTCCCTCAAAGGTGTGTATACTGCCGTTTACTGTGCCGTCAGCGTTTAGCTTCACACAGCTTACCTTTGTATCTCTGGCCCACAATAGCAAAAAGCTGTTATTATTTATCTTCACAAGCTGTGGAGCTGAAGCTGAGTCTGTACCCTCCGCATAAGAAGTTATCTTATTGAGCTTGTTTGTGGAAAGGTCCTTTGAAACAGCGGAAACGTAGACGTTTCGTGTTTCTGACGTATTGATATAATCAAGGTCTACTGTACTCTGTGCCACGATATAGCTTGATGATGACACATCAAAGCCGCCTATAGCCGCACCTGTATAGTTATAGTGACCGGCGGTATATTCAGGGTATGTTACAACGTCGATATTGCTGACCTGTTCAAAATAACTTGGGAAAAATTTGCCTGTAGTAAAATCAGAATTATACTTCACCAGAACGGCAGAACGTGGATGAGCGTCACCATGGTCGAGGGCGACTATATGGTTGCCGTCGGTTTTTATAAACTGATTGAAAGAGTGGCTAACATAGCCATAATCAACGTTCATGACGCCGGTATATGAATCAGTGATAGTCATTGAAGGCATATCCACTTCAATGGTAACATTAGCCTGATGATTATTGCCGTCGCTTGATTTATACATTTCATGGCAGGTCCTCACAAGCAGGTGGTCACCGCTATGGGTCATTCTTGCCGAGCCTGCATCGAATGGAACTGTAGTGTTAGCTCCATACAGACCGCAGGACTTTATTTTGTTCCAATTCTTATCATACTTCGTTATACGGAAAACCTCGAGGGAGTCGTTTTGTTTCGGATTTTCCTGACCGCTAAGGACATAATAATTATTGCCGGAGTCATAGAAAGCACCAAAGATCGGCAGTTCATTGTCGATAAGCTTAGTGCTGAGCGGTTCAAAATCAGAGCTGTAATATTCCACAAGGAGCTTGCCCTTGATAGCGCCTGACTGGACACGCATATAATTGCCGTTGTCGCACACTGTCAGGTAAGATTTCACTGTGTCAGACCATTGCACATAGTCCTGATCATTAACATTAGAGCCTGAATACGCAACACATTGCGCCACGGCAAAGGCACTGAACGATCCAGCAGACACAGCAGTAGAAACAGCCATTGCGCCAGACAGGACAATGCTCAACATTCTTTTCTTCATATTCATCAATTTCATCACCTCATACAAAAACTTTTAAACGAGAACACCTTTATATATATAATATCACAACGCAAGGCGTATGTCAATGAAAATAAGTTACAATGAGAATGATTTCAATAAATTCGTCAAACACCAAAGGTCAACGCAGTAAAAAAGAGCAAAGAGGATACAAAACAGAAAAAAACGCCTTGACAAGGTTTGATGGGTGTGATATAATATTACAGTGGTATTTCGAGGTGTGGCTCAGTTTGGTAGAGCGCTGCGTTCGGGACGCAGAGGCCGTGGGTTCAAGTCCCGTCACCTCGACCAGTCACTCGCCGTGACGGGCATTGTCCGTCATGGCTTTTTTTATTATTAGAACTTAACGCCGCAGGGGGAGTTTTTGTATTACCTAAAAAAAGTAGGGTCATGCTTTGATGGATCAAAAAGCGTAACTCTTTTTATTTTGGTCGAAACGCAGGCTTGAACCCACTGGTCAACGTCCCGTCGCCTCGACCAGTCACTCGCCGTGACGGGCATCGTCCGTCATGGCTTTTTTATTATCAGAACTTAACGCCGCAGGGGGAGTTTTGTATTACCTAAACAAGTAGGGTTATGCTTTGAGGAGGAGAACCCCATAAAAGTACACCCAAATATTATTTACTCCACATTCTGCGGAAGCAGAATGTTTCTTTTCTCCGTAAGCCCTTTGTCAAGGAACTTGTAAAAGATGTGAATCTGCCTGTCCTCGTCCTTGCTTTCGGGACGATCACCAATCACGATGTACTCGATAAGCTCCAAACAAGTCTCACGGGTAAGCTCCTGAATATCGACATACTTCTTGATATTTTCAATGTATCTGTCAATATCCTTTTCAGCCTGTTCAGCGGTTTCGCACTTTTCTTTCAGTACAGCGACTTTCTCTCTCAGCATCTTCTGCTCATCAAGATACTGATTCAGCATTTTCACGCAGAGTTCTTCGGGTACAGTACCGAGGAGCTTTTCTTCATAGGTCTTACTGATAAGCGTTTCGAGCTGTGCAAGCCTTTTCTCACCCTCATGGAGTTCCTTGCTGTTATGCTGGCTCTCCGCATCGGCAGTAGCCTGTCTGCGTTTTCTAACGGCTTCACGGAGTGCGTCCTCGTCCTCAACGGCAAGTCGTGCCTTTGCTCTAATATCGTCAACAACAATCTGTGAAATTACTCTTTCCAAAATGGAATGAGGAGTGCAGCCGTCCATTCCGCTTCTAACATAAGTACCACAGCGATAGCTGACAGTCTCATATGTTCCACGCTTCTTAGAGGTGTGCATGGTTCTGTTCATTTTCATCTTGTAACCGCAGTCTGGGCAGTACATAAATCCTGACAGCGGAAGAATCACGCCTTCTTTTGTTGTCTTGCCGATACTCACCGATGCGTCAACCTCTCTAACCTTGTCCCACAGCTCTCTTGAAATGATAGGTTCATGATTATTTTCAATCACTATCCATTCCGACCTGTCCTTGCGTATCTGCTTGTGATTTTTGTAGGATACCGTTGTCACTCTCTGCTGTGCGAGATTTCCGATATAAATCTCATTGTTAAGAATGCCACGCACCATACAATCATTCCACAGATGTGAAGTCACAAGGGGATTATCTTTGCCTTTAAGCTGATAACGATGATCCGAGGGAGTTGCGATGCCGTCCTTGTTAAGCTGTATAGCGATCTGCTTCGGACTTAACCCTCTTGCCCTCTGCTCAAATATACGTCTTACGATAACGGCGGCATCTTCATCAATCAAGGGCGTATGCTTTTCATCATCTGCCTTGATGTAACCATAAGAAGCTGAAGCCGCCAGATACTTGCCCTGCCGAGAATTTGCTGCCATGACACTGCGTACCTTCTTTGACGTGTTGGCGGCGTGCCATTCGTTGAATAAATTCATCACAGGCATAAGATCCATTGCCGAACTGTTTCTGTCAAGCGTGTCTACATTGTCGCTCAGGGCGATGAAGCGGATATTGAATGAAGGAAAAATGTAATCTATATACTGACCGACCTCGATATAATTTCTTCCGAAACGTGAAAGGTCTTTACAGAGGATAAGATTTATCTTTCCCGACTTTGCATCATCAAGAATCTGCTTGATACCTGGTCTATCGAAACTTGTTCCCGAATAGCCATCGTCCTCGCATATCTCGATAAGATTCCACCCCTCCTGCTTGCTGACATATTCCGTCAGCATCTTCTTCTGATTTTCAATCGAAAGGGATTCGCCCGCACGTTCGTCCTCCTGCGACAAACGCACATAGATCCCGACATTGTAAGTAGTTTGCTTTGCCATAATAACTCCTTTCCAATCAAAGCAAACCATATTCGATGATACAACTATTATAGCGCAGAAAACCGAATATGGCAAGTCTTTTTTCAAAACTTTTTAGTTCTTTTCGGTTTTCTGAAACGCTCTTTTGAAAGCAAGTTCATAAAGCACCTTATCAAGGTCTTTTTCACCCACGAAATGACTTGTCACAGCATAACGCTGACCGTCCACTTCGTACACGGCTTTGCTGGTCGGCTTATCTTTATATCTCTCATTCAGCTCAGCCAAAGTAAATCCTGTATCTTTTCTTGGCAAGTGTCTCCTTTCCGCCTGCGATTATCTATCTCTACACGCAATGGCTTTTTGTTGCAGGGGCGTTACGCCTGCACAGGTGCTGTACGGAACGGCAGAGCCGTCCCTTACACAGCAATCGTTTTGTTGTCGGAATATATGTTACTCCGAATAGGAATGATCTGTTTCTGAAAAGCTCATCTGCTTAGCGTACTTTTCGGAATAGCTTTCGTCCGAGCTGTTGTCAGCATCGGCAGAACTATCGTCAGCCAGCTCACCAATCTGCTCATAGGTCATACCGCTTGCTGTCAGCTTGCCGATCAGCGTATGCTCCGCAGTCACAGCATCGAGAAGTGCCTGTCCCTCCGCACCGCCGTAAAGCTGTGAGAGCTTATCGTAGGTGTAGAGCTTGCTATCAATGATGACCTTGCGCCTGCGCTCCTGCACAGCTTTGATAGACTTTTCGTAGCTGTCGAGCTTTGCCTGATTCTCCGCAAGAACAGCATCCGTAATGATAACAGCGGACTTCTCATCAACCTCGGTCTTAGCTTTCTTACTCATTCTCATCACCTCCCAATGTATTGGATTTAGGGATAATACCCTATGCTAATATTATAGCATTCTCGGACAGCAAAAGTCTATTCGCATTGCGCAAGAAGTTGAGTGCGCCATAAAACTTCTTCATTCGTGAAATTGTTATGGGGAATTTTGCAGAAAGCAGACCGAGCATTGCAAATCCGAGCCATATCACATTGACTGCATACTGCATAGGTCACCATTTCTGATTTATTCAATACGGAGAATTATTATCACGGAGCAACTATTTTTATAAAAATCATGCCCGTTTCCTGATTGAACGTGCTTGTATATATAGAGGGGGTTTTATCCGAGTGCCGCCGTGACCTATTCACATTCTGTATAGAAATATGCTGTTGAATTTAGGCACAAGGGAGAACCGTCATGAACAAAGTGTAAACTTTTCTGAAAAACAACGCCATTTTCTCAAAAACACCGGTAGAAAAGTGAAGGGCTTTGACGTTGTGACGATCACACGCACCCCTGCATATCATTTTCATCATAAAATTTTTCTGCGGTATACTTAACGAAGCGGTCAATAATTTGGTATTAACTTATGGGAGCATATTTCATAGGACTGCCGCCCAGACTGCGCAATAACTGCGCTGAGCCAGTTTACAATTTCAAGAGTGATGATATTGAGTGCATCACGCAGGAGCGTGAGCGAGTATGACCGCCGACCTAAGCGGCGGAGAGTTTAAGTCGCATAGCTCCAAATTCGCTGACGGAGCATCGAAAGCCTGAGTGATATGAAAATCCCACAGGCTGGAAAATAGCGCTACAGCGCAACAAAAATAACAAGCATTGTATTTTGCGCCGCACAGCGAGCGAAAATACCAAATGCTTGTTAGGGACACCCCAAGCCCCGAAACGACCGCACAGCGGTCAAGAAAATCGGCTAACGCCGAAATACAAACAAAGGAGACACCACTATGAAAACCGAGAAAAAGAAGCGTGGAAGACCGCCCAAACACAAGGCTATGGAGTTTGAGGGTATGACCTACGAGGGAGCAATCAATCACGCACTTGACAAAGAGGTCAGAGCCGACCTTGACAAGTGCCTTGCCGACAAGGACGAGAGCCAGCTTACCGACGATGAACGCAAGTACCTGAAACGCAAGAAGGAGAAGAAGTCCTACACCCTCAATGTTCGTTTCACCGAATCGGAAATGCAGGACATTCTTTCCAAGTGTGAGCAGTACGGTTACAAGAACAAGACCGAGTATATCCGTGATTGTGTTCGGGCGAGGGTTGATCTCACGCCCGACCGTTCCGAAATTGCCGAGTGTAACCGTCTGATGAAACGCATCGGAGCAAACATCAACCAGATACTTGTCCGACTTTACAGCACAGGTCACATCTATGCCGAGGATATTACCGAGATAAAGAAAGGGGTAAACGAAATTTGGCATACACTTCTATCCATACGATCAGGGCAACAGTCAGCGCAGCGATCGCTTACATCACAAGAGATGATAAGACCATCGACGGTTTATATGTCAACTCTTATGCTTGCCGAGCCGATAGCGCAGGAGCAAGCGAGGACTTCCGAGCCGTCCGAAACACAGGAACAGGACGCACCCAAATCCTTGCCTACCAAATGATACAGAGCTTTGCCCCCGGTGAAGTCACGCCCGAACAAGCTATGCAGATCGGAGAGGAGCTGTGCGACCGTTATCTGAAAGGCGATTATCAGTATGTCATTGCTGTTCATCATGACAAGTCGCACCTGCATTGCCACATCATTTTCAACAACACAAATCTGTATAACGGTCTGAGCTTTACCACCGAGCATAATCAAGGCAGAAAGTCTGAAAGAGCGTGGGCAGAGTTGCGTGAGATTTCGGACGAGATATGTGCTGAACACGGTATATCTGTTATCTCCGAGCCTGAAAAGGGACATGGGGTATCTCACTTTGAGAGGAATATGCAGAAAGAGGGCAAGTCGTGGAAAGATAAGCTCCGTGTCAGGATTGCGGAGGTCATGCTTTACAGCCGTGACTTCAAGGATTTTCTTGAAAAATGTTCGGAGTGCAGTATCGAATATGTTTACAAGCCAAGCAATAAGGTCAAGCTGAAATTCCGTTTATCAGGTGACGGTCAACAGAAGTTTACAAGAGCCGACACCCTGGGCGCAGACTTCACCCCCGAACGCATAGCCGAGCAGATAGCGGAGATACAGGAAAAGCTGTCAGCGGCGAATGTCACTCCCGATATGCTTATCGAAGCGCCGAAGCCTGTTGTTCCAAAGACCGAGCCGAAGCCGACACAGACAGTCACCGCACCGACAAAGCCGAAACAATCTGCCGAGCCTGAAACTATCACCGAAACAAGTGAAACCGCAAAGAGAAAAGCTGCTGCGGAACAGGTGGAGAAGTTCTTTGCAGCCCGACGAGCAAGACGGCAGGCACAGCTTGATATGCTTAACGCAACTGCTATCAATCCGAAGCCTGAACCGTCTGCCCGGACACCACAGCCCACACCTACGGAGAGTAAAGCACCTGAAAAGAAAGAAGATCCGTGGAAAGCTATCAGAGGTATGGGCAGAGCAAACGAAATCATCGCAGACCTTGAAGCTGGTGGCGTTATGTCATTCAGCGAGCTGTCTGGATTCTTCTTCAATACACCTCACTCCGATGACCACACAACTGAGCGTGCCGATCTGAAAAAGAAGTTTACAGCTATCGACACGCTCATTGCAAAGATGAAGCACCGTGACGAGCTGGAGCCTGTTTACAAGGAGTATCAGGGCAAATCGGGCTGGTCGCAGAGCCGTTTCAAGAAGAAAAATGCCGCCACTATCGAGGACTACGAGCAGACGGTCAAGTACATCAAGGAGCATATCAAGAAGTATGCTGTTGACGGCAAACCGCCGACGATGCTTGACCTTTTGGAGAAGTCCAACAAGCTGAAATCGAAGTGGAACAGGCTTAATGTCGAGCATACCGCATTCCTCACCAAGCGTGAAACGGCGAAGAAGTACACCCGACAGGTGCGCCAGTACATCAACGAACAGCAGATGAAGCGTGAGCGTGAGAAAAGCCGTCAGAGGACACAGGCTAAACATAGAAATAAAAATACACTTGAATAAAGAAAGGAAACAACAACTATGAGCAAAATAGGTTATATCCGTGTTTCTACGGAGCATCAGGAAACAGCGAGACAGCAGGAGATCATGTGCAGTTATCAGGTTGACCGCATCTTCTCCGAGAAGCTGTCAGGAGCGAACACCGACCGCCCTCAGCTCAGGGCAATGCTTGACTATGTGCGTGAGGGTGACACCCTCTACATCGAGAGTATCAGCCGTCTGGGACGCTCCACAAAGGACTTGCTGAACATCATCGACACCCTCACAGACAAGGGAGTAACGCTCATCAGCCACAAGGAGAAAATTGACACCGACACTCCTGCGGGCAAATTTATGCTCACCGTGTTCGCTGCACTCTCACAGTTGGAGCGTGAGCAGCTCAAACAGCGACAGCGTGAGGGCATCGAGATCGCTAAGGCTCAGGGCAAGTACACCGGGCGAAAGCCTATCCCCACCGACTGGACGAGGTTCGGTCAGCTCTATGGGGAATGGAGAGCCAAGCACATCACGGGCAGGGACTTTATGCGGAGAATGAATATGTCAGCAAATACTTTCTACCGCCGTGTGCGTGAGTATGAACTCCGTCACGGCATCACCGAGCCGACCTCAGCTTGACCGTCAGGCGAACGGAAATGCCACACATCACTATCCGAGCCTGCGGAGCGGAATTCTAACCGCTGAAAAGAAAAAGCCCTCAGAAACGCTTACAAGAGCATTTCCGAGGGCTTGCGGTTATTCAGTTCCAATAGAGTTTGTGCCTGTTGTGGTGTGCCCCACAATGCCTATTCAGACTTGTGTGGAACGAAAAATATAGTATTTGGCAATAAAACAAGATAACAATAAATTTATAGTTTAGTTAACTACATAGACATTTCCCTTTATGGCGATTTCGTTTATTATGGCACTACGGTTCAAATCTTTTTGGGACAATAAAACAATACCTATAATATTAATATCAGATTGCTTAATAGTATCTTTACCTGTATTAATACCGTTTCTTATGTTTTCAAATTCGTCTTCCAAATAAGCGTGTTTATCATTTATTATATTAACAAACTTATCTAATGGTGAAATGAGCTTTTCGCCAGCATAGAACAACGGGATACCATACACTCCTCTTTCGTCATTTTGAGGATTTTGAATCGTTGGTAGTGTTGAATCAGAATCATTGTAAGTATCGACCCAAAGCCATGTCACTGTTCCGTATTCACTATATTCATCTATTACAGATGATATATCTGATGAATTGATTGCATTCTTGAATGATACATATATTTTGCCTTCGCCAAGGATTGTTGAAACATCATTATCTTCTTCTGGCGTGGGGAGAAAAAAACGTTGATATTGAGAAGAATCATTTTCTTTAATAAGACAATTAGGAAAGTCTGTATTTGCGTTTACTCCGCTTGTGCCTGTCAATAAGCCGATTTTTTCAAATATGAATTTCTGATCAAGACTCACTTTTAATCTGAATGTAAATTTGTTAGTGTATTCTGTTGTGCTAAAAGGATAACTAAGAATAGAGTATTGATATTCATTACTGCTCTTTTGCTTGATGTCAAGCTCATTTCCATTTGGACAGCTTATATAATAATAATCTTGTATATCTTTATTCATTTGAGTCATCATTTTATCTCTGTTGTGATACTTAGATAAAACAAAAGTGCCTGCCGTAACTAATAATGATATAATTATAATTATAATTGTTTTTTTCATTGCTTCAACCTCTACTTCAAGGCTGGACACCGCTTATAAGCTGTTCATTATAAAAAACAATTATTTTATCATTTGGCAATAGCTGTTCTGTTCCCATTGAATAATCATTCGATGTATCCCAATTAGACCAATCTGCTGCATTTAGTCTAAAATGGATTACAAACTGTTTATTAGGTTGAAGTTCAACATCGGTATTAAATTTGATTTTTGCATATGTATTTCCGTAATCGTCATTAACAAATTCACAAACCGAAGTATTACCTAAGTATTGATTATCTACAGCAAGCCAGTCGCAATGGTATTCAAGGTTTTCTTTATTGTCTGCATTAAATACATAATTTATAGTTATATCACTCATTTTTAAAGGCTTGTCAGAGTTGTTAGTTATAACTATATTGGGATTTATAGTATTTGAGTTACTAATACCTGCATTGCAAGATTCTACTGTTATTTCAGGTGATTTCTCATCATCTTGAATTACCCCTGGATTGATAGTTGGCGTAACAGTTGTATCTATTTCACCATCATTATCAAGATCAATGTTAATAAAAAATGAACCATCTGATAAATTTAAGAATAATACAGATCCACTATTCACAGAGATATTGGTATACAAATAGATGTTTCCATCAATATTGCACATAATATCAGTGTTTTGATCAGCAAGTGAATTGATTTTACAATCATAATTATCATCAGCAAATTGAGCCAGTAAAATCGGATTGCCAACTGATGTTAAAGGGTCAAATTTAAAATTATTCCCTTCATGAACCTCTGAATTTGTGTAATAATATGAACAGGTTTCGTTTGAAAAGAATAAATCAAAATAACCTGAAATAGCAAGCTTATTTGAAAGTGTCTTGGTTTCTTCTATGGCATTAGATGTAAGATTGTTATTTGCCATTTTTGTTCTCATGGGCAGCTTCATAAATGATTTTGTATCTTTTATGTTTTTTAATATCTCATCTATGCATTCCTGACTCTGTATTAACCCCATATGATCTTGATCAAAGATTTTTATATCCAAAAGATCGTGATTAAAATTCATTGTTGCACTTTCAATTGGAACTACACTATCGCCAATACCATATTCTGGAACGAATTGCAATCCTCTATCGCCAGGACAATGTTGAATAGTTGAAATGGTATTTCTATTACTTCCTACTAATGCTATTCTTTTCAGATTATTAGTATTGTTTTGGGATATTTTTATGCGGCTATGGTTATATTTTCCATCTATCCAAAGATAATTATTATAATCATCAGAAATCAGCTCATCAAATTCGTCAAATGTAAAATACGTAAAATTGCCGTTATCTATAAAATAATCATACCAATGATCATAAGTTCGTTTATATGAATATATCCACTGCCAGTCATCTGTATAATCTTTATTTGGCAACAAATCATAACAACTGCCTAAATTCACCAAAACACTTGGAAGTTCAAATGAAGTAAATAATGATTCTGCTACCCCGAGTCCTCCTATGATATATGATAAATCACCAGTGCTTAAAACGCAAAGCATCGTTGGCGCACCCCAAAATGGTGTTCCGGCAGTTATTTGTTTAGAAATATTATCAGCACCATATTCCGAAATGTATTTTTCTGTAACAATACCACCCATACTATGTGCAACAAAAACTACCTCATTATAATCACTAATAAGATCATGAAGATTATTAGCCGTTATTTGCGCTCCCATTCTCCAATCATACGGGAAAAATAAGATATCATACTTATCAGAAATATCAGTATCATTATTTAGTGATTCAATTATTCCTTTATAAGTATCATCATATCCATAATTATTAACAGGATATAATTCAATATTACTATTACCGTAGTAATCGCATTTGAGCGACTGGAACGCATTGTGAATTTTTTTAACATCATCAAAGTTACTTGGCTGTTCAATCCAAGATCCCCATACACTTTCATCATTTGATGTTTTTGCAAGATCTATTCCCATTATTCCCGGTACTACTACAACGGCTCTTTTCAATTTAGGAATTGTTATGTTTTTGGTTATTCGCTTTACTTCTGTATCACCGGTCTTGGCAACTTTGTATGATAATTCAAAATCCAATTTTGCATTTATATCAGAATTATGTTTTGAATCTGTTGGAACTATAAATTTCAAAGGAATTGAATAGCTTTTACTTGGCTTTATTACCGAATAATTGTGTGTAAGTGAGGTTCCATACTTTGGTTCAAGGTTATCAGCAGTGATTTTTATCGATACATCTGTCGCATCGCCATCTCCAATATTATCCAAATATACATTTGCATTTATATCATCATAATTAAAATTGGAAATACTAACCTTATTATCAGCGTATACACTTAATGCTAACGGAGGAATTAAATTCTGTTCTAACTCACTCAATCCATAATAGGTAACAAATTCTCGTGTTTCACCACTGGTGAAAGTATCTTTGTTCCATGTGATGGATACTGCACTATCTCCATTAGATCGTCCTGGCTGAGTCACATAATCCCATAGCGTACTTGTTACATTTCCCCAATTAGTAAATTGTACTTTATCAGGTTTTCTGTCTCCCGATTTGTAGAATGTACCTTGTGCTACTACACCGGGATTAGTTGCGGAATCAAAGGCTTGCCATATTTGCGGAATATTAGAACCTGAATATACGGTTTCAGTTGTTACATCAGATCCGTTTACTCTGAATGGCGCAGCATCATTACCACCGAGCATAGTGTCCATCATAATTCTTATGCCCACTTGTTTGGCGTATTCTGTATCATTTTTGACGATATACTTAATCTTAACAACATCATCTCGTCCAGTCGCCGAATTCTCAATAATAGATAGTTCTTGTGTGACATCAACACCATCATAAGAAGCTTTGGAAACACTTTTAGAACCATCAGCATCATAAGTTACATTTGATGATGTAAACTCATTTATGCTTTCACCAACAACAATTGTTGTTTTTGATGTTCCTCCACCCGGATGACCGAAAAGCATCTTTTTATTATCATCAGTTGAACTGTTAGGGTTTCCTCCTATTGTACCAATAGTATAGTGACCATTACTTGCAGTGTTGAACTCAATGTAGTCATTTGCTATTAAAGTATTATTTTTGAGAATACTTTTAAGCATTCTATTTTGGGGAACACTTACAGCAGAACTTGCCAGATTTGATTTCCATTCTTGGTACTCTTCACCATTAGGATCTAACGTTGAGTAATATTGATATTCGTCAACATAATCATCGGCAAAAGCAGGTAAACTCGTAAGCATAGTTGTAGATAACGCAATACAGCTAAGACCTGCCACGATACGTTTCAAAATCTTATTCTTAACCATTTCATACCACCTTTCTGCAACACACAGTTGCCAATTATTTCTTGTTTACATAGTTTCTCAGCTCTTCTGGCTCTACAGGTTGTGCGAACCAATGGAAGCAAGCACTCGGAACTGATGTGGTAGCTACCACCAGCGCAAGAGCCGCCAGTGCCGTAGAAGCCTTCTTTGCTATGCTCATCAGCTTTTTCATTACAAATCCCTCCTTTCAAACAGTTCAGATAAGTCAGGCTCTTTCGGTTGATAAAACGTAATACCGCAAACGCTGCCATTTGAGATATACAGCACCAGCCTTACAAGAGCAAGAATTACAATCGCCAAAATACTCCGTTTTTCTCTTTCCTTATCATCGTTTACTGTTATCACCCCGATTCAAAAAGTGACCGAGCAGTGCCATGATTGCTGACAGCAGCATTCCGCTTGATACATAAAGGCTTAGTTTTTGATATTGGAATACAAGCAGTGCAATCGTGACAACGGATAGGGTAACAGCTAAGATGCAGCTTCTTTTCCTTAGCTTGACACTCTTTTCCTCTGACATCGGTTTATTCGGATGCGGAACGGGAGCAATACATAGAATGATTGGTAATGCTATCATTATGAAACTGATGCTGAATATTGGCGTAATATGTCCGCTTACATTGCAAATGCCGTAAGAGAAAACCATCATCACCATGACAAGCGTGAACATACAACTAAGATGACTGTTAGCGTGAAACCCACCTACAAACTGTCTCAACCCCATAAATACGGCTATGAATACAACAACCGCAGGCAGCGTATGGGAAAACAGAGCAATCAGCAGGACGATAATGGTATTCAGCACATCAGAGATCAGCAGCTCCATTCCATATGCGTAGATCACCTCTTTGGATTCTTCCGTTATGTTCTGAACCACAAAAAAGTGTGCTATGCTTTTTGCAAGTTTTGAAATCATTTCTGAATCACTTCCTGCAAAAATCATAGCACACGCAGGTAAATTTTCCAAGTAGGTTTACTCAAAAAGTGCTGTAAGTGTCCCCAACTGTCGGTTTTATGTCCCCAAATGCATTTTTGTTAGACTGGCAAACAATTCTGAACCATAATATTGAGCTTAAAAATTCCGTCCGCATAATCAAATTTTACAAGACCGTCCAAACGCTCAACCGATGATTTTATGCTGCTGATACCGATACCGTGAAGTCCCTTTTCTTTTTTCGTAGATGATAATGCTGTTGTATCTACTTCATCAGATGTATTGGATATAACAATCATAAGCTTTTCACGATCTTCGCTGATACTGAAGCAGATATGCTTATTCTGTACATCTACCCTTTGGCAGCCTTCAATCGCATTATCCAGTCCATTCCCTATAATACGACATAGTTCCAATTCATCAGCTTTGATACTTGTTATAATGTTGACCTTACAGATAAACTCAATTCCATATGTCTGAGCAAGTGAGCCTTTTATGTTTACAATAGAATCAATGACATTATTTCCCGTATAACAAATACGATTAGCAGTCCGCACATATGAATTCAGTTTATCAAGATACTGCATAGCAGCAGCATTGTCTCCCGATTTCATTAAGCCATTCAAAACAGAAAACTGATTTTCAATATCATGCTTAAGTTCTTTTACTTGTTTATGGGATAATGCAAGGAGCTTATAATTCTCCTGTTCCTGCTGTTTCAAAGTTTCAAGATATTTTAGTTTTATCTTATCTTCATAGCTTTCAAAAAAGTTGAACATTGAAATATTAATAAAGATAATACCAATTAGGGAAATACTTAAAGAAATATAGTTGAGAGAATCTTTTACAGTAAAGCTGTCAAGCATCGTCTGCAAAAGAAAAATACTTATAATCGGAATTGTAATTATTAAAATCCAATACTTAATAGGCAAATCACGGATTCGTTTGTTAATGATACGGTGCATCATTCCTATAAGCCAAAGGTAGATAAGATCAGTTCCTATCATTCCGAGATAACGTCCTAAACCTGATTGTAAGAAATCTTCGGGAGTTCCCATATTGGCAATACACAGTATTCCTATAACAATCGGTTCTGATACAGATATTATCAGCAGATATATTGCGATCCAAAATATTCTATGCTTAATGGTATCATCAAAGCATAAGAACGATATTAGTGAAATCAAAACTGTAGTTAATACAAGATTAAGGAAGATATTATCACTTAATAGAACGACCGCAGAAAGAAAAGCTGTAGCTATAAGGTACGAAAAAACCAAGGGTAGTTTATCAATTTTTCTTTTGCTAAGTAATGAAAGATAAAGAAATATCAAAAGTATTTCTACTGCTACATTGGCTATTTCAATAATGTTTTGAAGAAGTACAGGCAAGACAATCATCTCCTTGTGGCAAAATCAAGATAGCGTGATACCACATCATCTTTATAAGTTCTTCCAATGGGGATTTTTCTTCCGTTTGACATAATAATATCATTTTTACTGATATTCTGGATATGTTCAAGGTTGATAAGCAGTCCCTTATTTACGATTATAAAGTTGTATTTCAGCAGTTCACTGCAAACCTCTGTAAAATCGCCACCGTACTCCAATTCGCCTGTAGAAGTAAATATGACCACCTTTCTCTTGTGTCCCTCAAAATACAATATATCAATCAGTCTGAATTTGAAAGACAAGTTCCTGTTGCTGAATTTGTAGGTTCTGAATCGCTGCTCACATTCATCAAAAATAGAAGATAGTTGTTGCGTGTATAAATAATCGGGTTGATTTTTCAAAATGTATCGAAAAGCATTGACCTCATACCCCTGTACTGCAAACTCAGCATAATTCGTCAGAAAAGAAATAATTACTGATTTATCTGTTTGTCTGATTTTTTCGGCTGTCTGTAAACCGTTCAGCTCAGGCATTTCCACATCGAGGATAATGACCTCATACATACCCTTAATAAAAGAGCTTAACAGTTCTTTACCGCTTGAAAATTCGTGAATCTGGCAGTCTGGAATTTTAAGGTCAGCAATTTTTCTGTGCAGTTGTCTTAAGAATACCTGTTCATCATCACAAATAGCGATATTCATTACACTCACCTCACGACTGGTCATGCTTTATGTATCAGTTATCATTATACCACATCGGAGAGATTATTTCAAGAGAAAAAATAGCTATGCCTCCATTAATAGTTTCGGAGACATAGCCTCATGTTGCGTTATTTTATATTCATCGAATATGGTCTATTGCCTGATTTAAGAGTGGGTGTACTTATAAGTGCTTCACAGAACCGAAAAGCGTAACTCTTTTTTTTGTATGCTCCACATAGCAAAAGTGCCTCATGACTAGCATTAAGGCACTTTATCGATTCAATCTTTCCCCAACCTCTCCGAAATCTCCAGGACAAGCTTCTGATCCTTCTCAGAAAGCCTCGATACGCTGTCCATGATTTTCTGTGTCAGAGCAGGATTTTTGCTGCCATCGTCGAAAAACTGCTGATGATAAAGATATAGAGCAGATAAAACAAACCATGCTTGAACGTGTCGAAAGTATCGAGCCTAGAATAAGAGATTATGCAGAAGAATGGCATATCAACATATTCAGACAAAAAGATCTCCGTTGGAGATATAAGAAAAACTCAGCTTATCACTACCTATGGTGTTGGCGCTATAGTTGACTTTAAGAACGATACTGTTGTTATCGCTTCTACAGACGATTGGGACTATTCCCCTAATGACGCTGATGAGGTAGAAAATCGAAAAATATTTAATTTTTTAAGGAGCTTCATCAGCTTTTTGGCTTCTTCTTTTGTGATATGAGTTGTTACATCTTTAGATATCTCGCCGTCTTTATCCAACAGCTTTATGCTGCTAAGCGTTTGTAGATATCCGCACCACATTGCATACAGCGCTCTGATTTTCACTTGTCCTACTTCTTCTTTCCAAAAAACAAATCAAACAGAATATCCACCACGTCTTTTACAAGAATGAATATCACCGCCGCCACCTGTCCCCCAAGAGAGCGGCGGTATCTACACTACGCTACTTTTCAGTAAGATATTCATTTCTGTCAAACAACTGCTCAATTGAAAGATTTTTAAACCTCGGAATGTTGTATCCAAACGGCGAGTTGAGAGCCTTTACAAAGTCTTTCGTATAGCCGTGATTTTTTAAAAGATCGTCCTCAAACTTTATTTTCTCTTCTTGCTTTTTGTCATCTTCCCTTTTCGTGATACAGCGCTGCATAACATAATGATAAATGGAGAAGTAAGAATCCACTGTACGAATATCTCCTATGTATTCTTTCAGTTCACGAACTACAGTAAGATGAGCAATACAGTTGCGGTATTTTCTTGTCATGCTGCTGTCTGCATTATTGATATCAACTTCAACGCACTTGCGCAGCCGCTCGTTCTTTTTCAAGAACAAATTCGGCGACTTATCACAAAGTTCACAAAGCGTCTGTGAAAGTATCCTGTAGTCATTTTTCAAGTTCTTTGAAGCCAACTCAGGAATTATCTCCTTATACAGCCCAAAATCACGTTCAAGGCAGTGTATCGCAATAACATACCTTGCATTGACATTCACAAGATTTTTTACCAGCAGATACATGACCGTAAGATAAAGCCCGATAACAGCCTTTGCCCTCTCCTTAGCCACGTTTTCTCTGCCCTTTGCCTGCTGTTTCACATTTTTGAAATCATCAAAGCTGATGTTCTTTATCATTCTCGCAAGCTCACTGCGCTTTACTTCCAAAGAACTGTTCATGTCAGGAAATTCCACACAACTCTTGTAATAACGCTCTATCTGCGTGTCAGGGATACCCCCAAGAACAAACATGACAACTTTCTCATTCTCAGCCACTTTTCTTATCTTCTGAGCGTTCGCATACTTGATAAGGTATACAAACCGAGAGGACTCGATAACATTGTTTGTTATGAAATTTCTCAGACCATGTATGCCCTTGCCTTTTTCTTTAAGTTTTAGAATCTCGCTTATCCTATCGTCCGTGATCTTGTCGTCTATACCGAGTATAGTCAGTGCGTCACGGAACATCGTAAGCTTCGCCGAAGCCGCAGGCTTTCTCATGGAAGCAATGTTCTTTACGATAAAAAGCTCGTTGGTTATCCTCTGGCTGTCATTGAACAGCTTGTAACCCGCCGTAAGCTCACACTCAACATTAACAGCAGAGCTTTTCATTATCTTCAAAAACTCCTTGATGTTATCAAACTTGCTGATAAGCGTTGTAAGAAGATCGTTTATCTCCTTGCCGTCAAGAAAATATGTGAGCATATATATCATTTTGGAGAAATACAAAAGGTCAGACGCATTCTTCTTTTCACTGTCAAGAATTTTCTCATCAAAATCCATGTCAGCCTTGCCAAGCTCCTTGATAACGTCACCGTTCATGTGGTCGGCGATATTTTCAAAATCATTCCTGAATTTGCCCCAAAGCTTTGCCGCTTCATCAGCATATAGCCCCTCTTTTTCATCATCGGTCATTGAAAAACGCAGTTTACGCACAAGAGCTTCGCCTGCGGCAATGTCATTTCTGTAGTAGTTGCAGAAAAGCAGAAAATCCATAAGCTTGTACATCTTTGAGCGCACAGAGTCATATTGCTTGTCCTTAAATCTGAAGCCGTATTCCTCCAGCATTTTCTCACGAAGCTTTTTGATAGAAAAGCCGAGATTTTTCTGAGATTTAAGCACAATGAAATCATAATAAAGGCGTATGATATCATCAGCCTCATAGCCTTTCATCATATCAATAAGCAAGCTGATATTGACCTTGTTGCCCTGGATAAAGTCCTTGTTTATGGACTTTAAACGCTCCTCAACAAGATAGTCAAGAGTATCTCTGTATTCGGGATCAATATTGTTAATAAAACTGTAAAGGTCAAATCTTTTTGCACCCGATTTATCATGAAAAACACACTGTCTTATCTGCCCCACAATTGCAAGCATATGATAAACACGCTTTTTGTATGCTTCCGAAACTCTATTATCTTTCGTCTTTGGCTCTTCAAGACCGAAATAGCCAAGGCGCTTAGTTTTCAGCAGGACATTGAACTTGCTAAGGCTTTTTCTGACATTCGCTTTCTTATCATCAGATAAACTGCTGTTATCAGGGTCGATAAAAACATCATAAGTATTATTTGTGGAAAGATACCCAATAAAATCGTCATGACTTTCTGAACCCTTTACACCGAGCATATTATTCAGCGCATAAACGATATTCGTTACATACACCGCAAGTATCTTTTCGATATCCAGAATGTTGTAAATAAGCTGGATATGTATATTATCATCAAAAGTTTTGCCGAAAAAGCGCTTTTCAAGCTCCGATTTAAGCCCCAGCATATCCCATCTTACAGGCGAGCTTTCACCGCTTCTGTGAGTAGGGTTTGAAGTGTTTATCTCCACTCCGCTCTCAAAGCCATGCTTGCTAGAAAAAGTGATGTTTACTTCGTTTACACCACAAAGCTCGATATTGCTGTTGTCCTTTGAAGAAAGCTGAGTTTTGTTGTAGTCATTATTGTCCACCTCATATTCAAGCACAGCAGAATTGCCCTTGCCGAAAGAGGTTATGTACATTTTATTTTCGCTGACAAGAATAGACTTCATTCCTGCCGCCTTTACGGAGGATTTTTTCTTCTCTGCCACAGGTGCAATGACCTCTGCAGCAGGCATGGCAGCGATCGCAGGAGCAGCATTATTATTTATCTCAGCCGCTTTGAACTGTCTGGCTTTTTTCTGAGCCTCACGCAGCTCTCTAGGCTTCATTTTATTCTTTTTTGCCATAAATATTACTCCTTATATTAGTTATCCCTTAGCGCATTGAGCGTTAAGGGATTTTTTTATTTGTTGGTTTTAATGTTAAACTTTGCCAGTTAGTGCAAATTTGCACCAGTGTAGTAGACTCGAAAGAAAAGCAGCCAAAGTATTGTGGTTTTAGACTAGTGCAAACTCGCACCAGTGTAGTAGGCCTACGGCTGATATACTGCGGTCAGCGCAGTTTTAGACTAGTGCAAAATCGCACCAGTGTAGTAGAAAAATAAAATTAAGGAGGAGAAAGCTATGGTTTTAGACTAGTGCAAATTCGCACCAGTGTAGTAGGTTAAAGTTGACAAAATAATCAATGATATTCTGTGATAAAACACCAAACTTATTTTATCGACGCTTTAATGCATATATTATACCATTTTCAGGCACAAATGTCAATAGAAAGTGGCTATTTTACATAAAGCATTTTCATCACCTCCCGTCTGTTGTTATTTCATCTCATTCCCCAATCTCCTTGACAGCTGCGATAGCGCAGTCAAGTACAGCTACAATGATAGCCGTAAGGATCGTCTTTCCCATTTTTATCACCTCCCGTCCTTTGTTCTGTATACATTATACCACCTTATCATCGTCAACAAAAGTGTAATTTTCAAAAACTTTTTTGTCTATGTTTTTGCACATTTATAACGTTTTTACGGCATTTATATCACAATTTCAGCAAAATAATTTTCTATGATATTGACAAAAAGTACATTTATGATATAATGGATACAAGAGGTGATAAAAATGCTCATACTCCCAAGCACATTTCTGCCCAAGCGTGACAAAAACGTACCATATATCGCAGAGGTGCAATCCATACCCCTCTCACCCTCTGCATATTCCGTCATTATCAAGGACAAGTCCATATTTGAAACAAGCCTTTCCCCTAACGGCAGCGTATCAATGTCCTCATTTCTCACAAGTATATTTGATTCAGCATATATCGCATCATTAAAATACAAAAGTGAAAAATATAATGGTATCCCACTTCTGAACGCATTCGTAAAATGGCAGATCGAGGAGATCAATGACGGCCTTGATGATAAAAGCAAGGAGATAATAAAAAGCTATCTTATCTCAAAGCTCTCTGCAAAATACGAAAAGACCAAGACCGAAAATGCAGTGCGAGTAAGGCTCAGCATATGCCGTGACCTTTACGATACACTGAGCAGTGATGACCTTTACTATGAAAACAAGGTGTACAGCTCGACCCTAAGAAGATTTCTGAAAGCCGTGTATGAGGACTATGCCCTGCTGTCAGATTGCGAACGTGAAAGGCTCATTTTCGCCGACAATATCATAAAAATAAATGAAGTCATCAAACAAAACGGTAGCAGATATTACAGCTTCATTTACGCATATTCTAATATGTACAGCCGTGAAAAGCGCCGCATAAGGCTTATCCCCTACCGTATCGTCAGCGACTAATATAAGATGTATAATTATCTTGTCTGCCTGTCCGACGAAAAAAGCGCAGGCAAAGAGTTCAAAGCCGACAGCTATCGCATAAGCAGATTGAGCGGACTAAGCATTGCAGAAAAGCTCAGCCAAAAGGAATACTCCTCCGTCACCGAATACGAACGGCTGAAAGAGGGTCACGTCAAGTCCGTGAAGCACCTACTCAGCGACCCACGTTTTGGCAGTGATGAGAGCGATATCTCCAAAGTATACCTCACCGAAAAAGGCGTTGAAATGTTCGGCAAAATACTCTATCAGCGCCCCATACTGAAAGGCAATGAAAAACCCAAGCCCAACGCTGTCAACGAGTTCATCTCCCCGCCTATCCAAGTCAAATACTATTTCAATAAATTCGGCAAAGACGGCGTTATCCTTTCCCCAAGCGACTCGTTTGAAGAAATGAGAACGCTGTATGTCGAGGGGGCTGAGGCGTATAACCGAGAAGTTGAGATGTGAGAGTACAAATTAAAAATTTGGCACAAAAAAACTCCCCCATGCATAAATCTTCTGCATGGGAGAGTTCTCATTAATCATAGACTTTATTTTTTAGTAGTAACAGTTTTTGTTGATGACCAAGCGCCGTAATACTTAGTACCCTTTACAGTTGTGTATGAACGAACACGAACGTAATATTTCTTTTTGCCTGAAAGCTTTGAAACAGTGGTCTTGTCGGTCTTGTTGTTTGTTATGGTAACTTTCTTTGCACTTGTGAACTTTGAGTTGGTAGCGTACTGTATCTCGTATCCAGTAGCCGAACCTTTCTGCGCCCAGTCCACAAAGAATGCCTTGCTCTTTGCCGTGAGCTTCTGTATCTCCTGCTTGGCAGGATTTATCTTGAACGTCTTTGTGATAGTGCCTGTGTAAGAACCTTTTCCTGCGATTTTTACTGTGGCAGTGCCTATACTCTTGTTGTTAGAGTATGAAACTGTGTAGTCAGTGCCATTTTTCAGCGTTTTGCCATTGTATTTAACAGTAATGCTCTGAGTGATGTTCTTGCCAGTGAAAGCCTTTGTGGAAATGCCCGAAACTGTGGCTTTCTTGAAGTTATTTTTGATACTGTAAGTCTTAGAAACTGAGCCTGTGTAATTGCCCTTGCCTGTGATAGTGACCTTTGCTGTGCCTACCTTGGTGTTGTTGCTGTAGGAAACAGTGTAATCAGTATCCTTTTTCAAAGTCTTTCCACCGACTTTTACAGTAACGGACGGAGTTTCTGCCTTACCATCATATGCATAGGTCGAAGTGGAAAGTGTCACGCTTGCCTTTGAAATGCTAATTCTTGAAAGTGCAGGAATTTCAGCCGTTTCAAGAACTTTCTTGCAGACTGTACATTCCTTGTGCTTTGAGCCTTTAACTCCGATAGAAGCCGCCTTGTCGACTATCCAACCGCTTGATTTGTGACCTGTGGCTGGGATAGTTTCGGTGTAGGAGTCACCGCATGAGCAGGTGTATTTTACTGTGCCTGCGGTGGTGCAGGTGGCGTTGCTGAGAACTGTTTTTGTATAGCTGTGTTCATGATAATCGTCAAGCGCAAATGGTGAGAGCTTGTAAAGGGTCGGTGCTGAATTATTTGTGACATACCATTTTACCATGCCGTCACTGCATACAATAGGTTGACAATCTGAAAGTCCGAAGGAGTGAGAAATGGCTTTGGTAACAGTTTTGCCGTTTGAGTCAACTGTCATTGTCTTTGTGGCGGTCTTGCCTGTGGAACTGTTGTATTCTTCCCACATAACAAGGAACAGATTGTCATTTATCTTTATAAGCTGAGGGGTGCGGCAGGTCACTTTACTTGATGTGCCGTAGTTTGTGAGGGCAATGTTCTGTGTACCGTTGAAAAGCTCGTCTGTGACGCTTATGTAAACATTTCTTGTCTTACAATTGCTTGAAACGTCTTTTGCATAGGCTATCAGACAGTTTCCGCTGCCAAGCTCAAAACCGCCTATTGAAGCGCCCGTGTAGTTGCTTTTGTTCATATCGAACTTAACAGGGATAGAAACGTTCACGGCGGTTGATTTTCCGTCAGCCTTATATTTTGTGAGAGTAATGCCGTTTACAGAGAGGTAAGAGCCGTTCATTGTGTAGTTGCTTGATTCTGAGTGGTCAACTCTGTAGATGTATTTTCCGCTTTCGTCAGCTTTGATGAATTGGTTGAACGAGTGGCTAACATAGCCGTCTGTAAGATTTGAAACGTCATACATTGAGTCGGTCAGGGACATGGAGGATTCGTCAATGGTGAAAAGCATATTTGCCTGATGATTTATGCCGTCGCTGTCAGCATACATCTCATGGCAGGTGTAAACATAAAGCTTTCCGCCTGCTTCTTCCATTCTCAGTGAGCCTGCCGAGAACGGCTTTGTTGTATTGACACCTGAGATACTGCATGAATTTACCTTGCTCCAGCTCTTGGTGTATTTGACTACTCTTACAACTTCCTTGCTGTCGCTTTCGGCAGTGTTGTTCTGACCGAACACGAGATAGTTATAGTCTTTTCCTGAATAGAATCCACCAAATAGGTTAAGCTCTTTTGAAATAGTGCGTTGTGAGATAAGCTTTTTGCCGTCTGCGGAGTAGTTTTCTACCACAATGCCGCTTGATGTGTTTTCAAGCCTTGTGAGCGTTCCGTCGCTGTTTTGTACAAGATAAGAGTTTGTGACAGATGACCATGTGATGTAATGGTTATCTGAAGCATTGTCTGTTGCACGTCCGCTGAGTATAGTGGCAGAGCCTTTTGTGTCGCTATCCATAGGCGTAACTGTCACTGTACAGCTTGCTTTCAAACTGTTGTCGGTGGTAGCGGTTATTGTGCATACGCCTGCCTTGTTTCCGTACACCTTGCCGTCTTTTGTAACAGAAGCCACAGAATTATCACTGCTTGACCATGTGAAGCCGTAGTCTATATCGGAATTGCTTCTTGCAGAAAGTTTAAGGCTGTCGCCCGTTTTGAGCGTGGCAGAAGAATTTGAAATCGTAACACTGCTAGGCTTTTTCCAAGCAATATTCTCTGAGTAGAAATTGCCGTCAGTATCACGCTCTATAGCTGTCACAGTGCCGTTTGTATAATACAAAGCGAAAACAGGATAAGCTGTTTTATATGAAGCCACCTGCTTGAAATCATTGTTGAACTCCATAAGAGTGTTGTTGTTTACATACATGATAGTGCTGTCATTTTCGCCGTTGTATACAGTTCTTGTTCCAACGCTGTTGTAGAGATCATTTTTGTTTTCATGTTCCGCTCTTGAAACGCTTCCAAAGAGATATAATGTATCATCTGTTGATGTATGAAATTTGGCAGAGTCCACGATGTTTACAGTGCCGCTTGCAGAAGAAGTCCACGCAAGCTTGCCGTTGCCAAGCATTTGTGCGTTGTCATAATGATAATCGTAATATTTCTGATAGAAATAGTCGATAGATTTATCAGACACGGTTATTTTGTTATTTGAAATATTTCCAAAGCCAAGGGCGTTCATTTTGTGACTATAGCCCCAATAAACGTAATCAGCGTTTCTTTCAAAATAGAAGTTTCCGTTTGTGCTGTCAAAGCCTGAGAACTTTGTTATGGCAACATCGGTGCTGCAGGAGGACAGCTTATTTCCGTTTGAGTCCAGCAGGAATAGATTATCGCCTTTTTCAGCACCGCTGCTGTCTGTTACATAGTAATATATCCTGCCGTTATCGTCAACGCCAAAACAGTTTGGGTAATTTAAAATACCATTGGGCGTATACTTGCTCACATTAACGCTTTTGGTCACCTTTTCCGTATCGGTGTCAAAGGTCTTTATGTAATAAGAATATGACGAGCCCTTCACGCTGGAGTTGTATGTGCTGGTATCTCTTTCGATATAATAGATCTTGGAGTTATTTGCATATACATTTATAATGTCACCAAGCGTTGCTACAGTTCTCACAGAGTTGTTGGAAAAGCTATAGAATTTAATTAGCTTCTTGTAGTTTTCCACAGTATAATAGTATAGTCCGTTTTTAGTGGCAGAAACCACGTTTACGAAAACCTGATCGGAGCTGTTAAAAGTCAGAAAATCTGACGGCATTTTTACGGCACCGTTTGCAGAATAAGCCTGTGCTGATATAGCGGTGTTCCCAAATATGCCGTTAATGCTTTCTGGAAGCGGAAGCAGTGCGGCAGAAGCTGTTATAACAAAAGCTGTAAGTCCTGCGGCGATTCTTTTAGTCAACATATTTATCCCTCTTTACTATGATCTTTACCCCGCCCCTATGTGTATATTATACTACTTTTTTTGCCTGATTTCAAGTAAAAAGCTCCGCCACAGCGAAATGCCGCGGCGGAGTTTTTAGGACTTTTGGGAGAAATTACTTGTTGCCTGTTGTCTTGTAAGCGTCGATCATCTTCTTGACCATCTGACCGCCTACAGAGCCGACCTCACGAGCTGTAAGATCGCCGTTGTAGCCCTGCTTGAGGTTTACGCCAACTTCGTTAGCTGCTTCCATCTTGAACTTGTTGAGTGTTTCTCTGCCTTCCTGAGTTGTGATACCTTTCATTTTCGTATCTCCTTTTCATTTGTTTTTCGGGTTTGCAATAATATTATATGTCTGCATGATTTGATTATAAGAGGTAATTTATAGAACGAAATGGGGCGGTTTTTGGAATGAAAAAAATTAAAAGCTAAAATTAGTATGATTTTAAACGGAGCAAAATTCAAAAAAAATCATTTACATATAAATTATACTTCTTTTGGAAATTGTGTGATTTTGTATAGTCACTGTTTTCAATTGTCAAAATACCACTGGACACAGTGATTACATGCCCTGCACTGCTGCTGCCGTATTTCAGCACATAACCGTTGAGATCAAGGGTGACGGTGCGGTTGACCACTAATGTGGTGTAAATGGTAATGTCTGACGTCAGTTTGACTGTTCCGTATGAAGCTTCTCTGATTGCTGAAACCAGTTCCGCCGCTGTGGAAACTTCCGCCATCCCACTCGCTGCCATATTATCCTCGGCAAATACACTTGTCGACACAAGGCAAAGAACCATACAAAGGGTGAGCATGATACTGAGTATTCGTTTTTTTATTTTCCGTTACCTCTGTTTTCGTGTATATCGGCTCAGTCAAGAGCGGTTATTGTAATGGTACCTCTGAAGCCACCGAGATAAGTATTGTATGCCGAATTTTCAAACCACAACTGCAATGTAATGTCTTTATTTGACGCATCATACATTCTGTTGAAATTAAAGGAATGTTGATCATTGGTATACGGTATTTTTGCCCCATCCCTTTTTATTCGTGTAAGCTCCCTGCACAGATCGTCATCATAACCGTCCGTCATCTGAATAGAGTAATTGCCGCTTTTGTTAGCTTCGTTTGAACCAACTTCGAGAGAACCGCTTAAGCAGACATTGTAAATATGTCCTTTTTTAAGTGTAATATTATTCATGTAGGATGAAATCAAGCCGCCCTTGTTTATTTTTTCGTAGACAGAAATATTGACACGACTGTTATTCAGTACTGTCCTCGGAGAGTTTGCCTCTCCGTAAAAATATCCCGAACAGCTGCCGTTCTGACCTGCATCTCCCTTGTCACCTTTTTCACCCTTGTCTCCCTTTTCGCCGTCAACACCTGCGGCTTTTACCCCGGTGTCGGTTTCTCCGATCCACCAGTTGCCGTTCTCGCCGATAAACGGGGTGTTGCCGTCCGCACCATCGGAGCCGTTTTGTCCGTTTGTTCCATCCTTGCCGTCGGCTCCGTCCTTTCCGTTTATACCATCCTTGCCATCAAGACCTTTCAAAACCGAAAGATCGTACAGGTTCAGCCATATTTCATCGCCGACATAGCGCCACTGCAGGGTGTTTTCACTTACACGGAACTCCGGTGTCTTTCCGTTTGCTCCGTCTGCACCTTTCTGCCCGGTGGGACCTGTGATGTCGGCTATCGCCACAAGGTCCTGCCACTCATCGCCCTCGTAGCGCCACTGTATGTGGGTTTCAGCTCGCTGCACCTCTATGCTTTTGGCGTTAATGCCGTCAGTGCCGTTGATACCATCTTTGCCGTCGACTCCGTCTTTACCGTTGGCACCGTCAATTCCATCCTTGCCGTTTTTTCCATCGGCTCCGTCTTTACCGTCAACGCCGTCTTTTCCGTTTGTGCCGTTTATTCCGTTCTTGCCGTCAGAGCCGTCTTTACCGTTTTTACCGTCTGTTCCGTTTTCTCCGGCAGCGCCCCGCAGCTCGGTAAGCGCCACAAGGTCGTGCCAGTCGGCTTCGTCGCTGTATTTCCACTGAATCGCCGTGCCGTTGTTTCGCACTTCCGGCAGTGCGTCGCCTGTTTTTGCCGCCTTGCTCCATCCTATTGCAAGCACGCTGCAAAGCACCAAAAGAGCGGTGCAAAGCGCCAAAAGTGTACCTGTGAGTATTTTTTTTTCTGTTTTCATCTTTTTTCCTCCGTTCGGAATTGTTTATCACGGCGGAGCTTTGCGCCGCTGCCCACGCCGTAAATGAGCAGCGGTCGATAGGCTTATGCTTGGTTTGCTTTGTACTTATCCACAAACAGGGCGACCCCCTGCTTTAAGACCTCCATCTGGGTTTTCAGATAATATTCATCCTCAAACATCGCATAATGTACGCAGGCACGGACGAATATAAAGATCAGTGGCGTGATGACCGTATATGGAATGCCGATCTTTGGCTCCAGCCGCTTGGCGTACTCGGTATAGCGTTCGTTCACGCCCTCAAAGAATTTCTTGCCGTGCTCGATATACTTCGGGTGCGTATATATCTGATACATCAGGCGATATTTTTTTCCGTGCTTTTTTGCTGTCCAATACGGGACCTCCTTCACAAAACGGACAACATCCTCGGGGTCGGTGGGTGCCATTTCCATAAAGTCGTCCTCAACCTTTTCCATACAGTATGCCGTTGACTCAATAATCAGTTCATCAAGGTTTTTAAAATACGAATACAAATTTGCTTTCGTGCATCCGCACGCATCGGCCAGTACTTTAATTCCTGTGCCTGTGAGCCCGTTTTCCGCATAGCACTCGAAGCACTTTTCCATTAGTTCACGTTTCCGCTCATTGTGCTGTTGCTCAGTTGTTTTCATGTTGCTTCGCTCCTTTTATGCGTACCGACCGTTCGTTTATGATTAGTATAACACAGATTTGCAACAAAGTCAAGAATTGTTCAAAAAATGAAGAAAATAAAGTTTCAACATGATCTTATAAAAAAAGTCCTTACAGCAGAAAGAAAATAGCGGCTTACCTCAACGATCAAAACCGTACTAATAAATATGTCCATAAGACTTATGGAAAGATGGGATAGGTGTAGGTTTGTCAATCATATTGGACACTATTATTAAGAAATTCGATAGGCGAAA
>ENA-OOXY01000694-OOXY01000694.1-human-gut-metagenome-genome-assembly--contig:-NODE-694-length-28997-cov-2.076463_pt1 | contig 28997 bp, 19 predicted proteins | sample MGYA00241593_ERZ501355 | MGnify/ENA primary metagenome ERZ501355 (study PRJEB25962, sample SAMEA2042739) | human gut metagenome | biome: human gut; feature: human-associated habitat; material: faeces... | reverse complement strand
CGCATGGTTCCGGAGAGCAGATTTGGGAGAATCTGACAAAAAAAGCAGAAGCAATTCTGCTTGAGGCATGTGCGAAGGACTATGAGGAAGTAAAGAAAAGACATATTGCAGATTATCAGGCTCTTTATCACAGAGTATCCCTGCAGCTTGGAGGAGAGGAAAAGGATGCGATTCCGACAGATGAAAGATTGAAGGGATCAGTCGGTGGGGATGCCGGACTGTCAAAGTTACTGTTTGATTATGGAAGATATCTGCTGATTGCAAGCAGCAGGAAAGGAGGTCTTCCGGCCAATCTGCAGGGAATCTGGAACAAGGAGTATCTTCCACCGTGGGATTCTAAATATACAGTGAATATTAATGCGGAGATGAATTACTGGCCGGCAGAGGTTTGCAATTTGTCCGAATGTCATTTGCCGCTCTTTGATTTCATTGAACGGATGCGGGAACCGGGACGGAAAATGGCGCAGGAAATGTATCATTGCCGTGGCTTTGTCTGTCATCACAGTACGGATATCTGGGGGGATGCAGCGCCGCAGGATCTTTGCAAAACTGCTACAATTTGGCCGATGGGTGCTGCCTGGCTCTGCCTGCATATTTTTGAGCATTATGCTTTTACGCAGGACTTGGACTTCCTGGAACAGCACTATGCTGCTATGCGGGAAGCGGCGCTTTTCTTTGTGGATTACCTGACAGAGGATGAAACAGGTGCCTTGGTAACCGGGCCGTCTGTTTCTCCGGAAAATACCTATCGAACCGAGCAGGGCGGAAAAGGCAGTCTTTGCATGGGGCCGACCATGGATATGGAGATTGTAACTGTGCTGTTCCAGACTGTTATCAAGAGTGCGGCTCTGTTGGAAAAGGATGCTGCTTTTTCTGAGCAACTGCAAGGTCTGCTTGCCAAGCTGCCCAAATTGAAGATTGGAAAATACGGGCAGATTCAGGAATGGGCAAAGGATTACGATGAGGTAGAAGTGGGACACCGCCATATTTCCCATTTGTTTGCCCTGCACCCAGCCAGCCTGATTACACCGAACCGTACTCCGGAACTTGCCAATGCGGCACGGGTTACGCTCATTCGGCGGCTGATTCATGGCGGCAACTTTACAGGTTGGAGTTGTGCCTGGGTCATCAGTATGTGGGCAAGATTGCTGGATGGCGGAATGGCATATGACAACTTACACAAGCTGTTGGCCTGGTTCACCAATCCCAATCTGCTGGATTCGCATCCGCCGTTCCAGATTGATGGAAATTCCGGTGGATTGGCTGCGATTGCAGAATGCCTGCTGCAAAGTCATGATGATGCAGTGCATTTGCTGCCGGCTTTGCCAGATGTCTGGGAAGAAGGAACCGTAACCGGGTTACGGGCACGTGGCGGCTATACCGTCAGCATGACCTGGAAGGCACACAAGCTGGTACAGGCAACGGTTTTGGCAATGCTGGACGGTACTTGTCGGATTCGCAGCAATGTTTTGCTTAGCGTGACCAGCGGAACAGGTTCTGTTGCCGCACAGCTGGAAGATGGCGTTTTAACCTTCCAGGCAACGGCTGGAACCGTTTACTATTTAAATGCATAACAGGAGTTTCTGTCTATGAAAAAAATTGGCTTCTTATTGTTGGCTGCGGGGATGTTGTTTAGTACAGTAGGATGTGAAAAAATTGTGCAGGTGCCGGCAGTGCCATATGCTACGGCAACTGAAGAAAAGCAAGCGGAATGGGAGCAGGAAGTGCCTTCCTATGATCCAATTCCGCTGAATGTACCGGAAGTGGAACGAGAAGCGGTGCAGGAAGTCGTCGAAGCAGAGGAGGAAACAACACTGCCGGAGCCGCTGGAAGTAGATAATACGAGAACAGGGTTCAGCGGAGTTGGATATGTTACCGGACTAAGTGCAGAAGAAAAGGCTTCTATCACCCTGACGGTGGAAGTTCCGACAGCACAGCATTACGATCTGACCATTGTTTCTGCTGCGGATGAAAATGCATCCAGTACCTTGCAGGTTAACGATGTAGAAGTCTATGTGCTCAATACATCGGGTTCCGGTAAGTTTATTCGGGCAACGGTGCAGGGCATTTTCCTCGAAAAGGGAGAGAATCAGATTACACTTACGCCGCAATATGGCAGCATCGATCTGGACTGCCTGGAAATTGTGAACAATGACACGCTGTATGAAACGGAACAGAAGGCGGATGATGCGCTTTCCAATCCGGATGCTTCTCCCGGTGCCAAACGGCTGATGGCATTTCTGGCGGAACATTACGGGGAGTCTGTTATTTCCGGACAGCATGTTTCTCAAGCCAATCAGGAAATCGAACAGATTTATCATACCACCGGAAAATATCCTGCGATTCGGTTTGCCGATTTACAGGAGTATTCCGGAAACGGCGGCACACCGGATACGGCAACAGAGATTGCAGACAGTCTTGCCTGGGGACAGGAGGGCGGCATTGTTGGGCTGATGTGGTACTGGAATGCGCCGATTGGCCCGGCAACGGTGTACGCCAAGGATGCAACGTTCTCTTTGAAGCGTGCGGTAACCGATGAATTGGTAGCGACTTGTTCCGAGGAACAGCTGCGGCAGATGGCAACGGATGGCACCATTTCGGATGAGTGCTATGCCATTATTCGGGACATTGATTTGATTGCAGAAGCTTTGATGCCGCTGCGGGATGCGGATATTCCAGTGCTTTGGCGGCCTTTGCATGAGGCAGGCGGTGCCTGGTATTGGTGGGGCGCATCCGGTGCAGACAGCTACAAATGGCTTTGGAATCTGATGTACAGTCGTATGACAGAATATCACCACCTCAACAATTTGATTTGGGTTTGGAATGGACAGAGCAGTGAGTATCTGGTATCTGAAAAACGGTATGACATCGCTTCGGTTGATGCTTATTTGGAGGCAGATGCCACTTATGGCAGCCGGTATGAGCAGTTTGTTGCTCTGCGCAATATGGTTGGCAATAAAATAATGGGGCTGAGTGAATGCAGTACCATTCCGGATGTCAACCTGCTGTTTCGGGATCATGCCGTATGGTCGTATTTTGGGCTTTGGTATGGAAAATATCTGCTGAATCCTACAGAGCCATATACCACAGCGCAGCAATTGATTGAAACCTACAACTCAGAGGGCGTTTTGACACGGGAAGATTATCAGCTCTATTGTGAAGCTCATCCGCTGGAGAATGCGGAAGCAGGACAAGAAACGGCGCCTGCTGCATCAGAATCGGAGGCGCAAACAGAGGAAACGACTTCTTCAGACGAGTAGAATCGGACAGGCGTTTGAACAGGGAAGGAAAACAAATGGCACAGACAACAACAACCTTGCCGGATGGCTACCAGCTTTATTTTGAAATGGATTTGCAAAAAGATCGGAAGCTTGCCTTGCGGGTCAATGGCTTGGCGCTGCTTCTGGCAGCTGTGCTGCTGGTGCTGGGGTTGCTTTGGCATTCCTGGCGGGAATGGATGAATACGGATCATTTCTTTTTGCGAAGCATCGTGCTGATTGTGGGCATGATTGGCTATCTGTTTCTGCACGAATGGGTGCATGGTATTTTCATGAAACATTTCAGCGGGGTGAAAGCGCAGTATGGATTTACAGGGCTGTATGCTTATGCAGGTTCTGGCGCATACTTTAACCGGAAACAGTATATCATCATTGCGATGGCGCCGGTTGTGATCTGGGGTGCAGTGCTGTTGGCGTGCATGCTGGCGGTACCGGCGACCTGGTTTTGGGTGGTGTATTTGATTCAGATTGGGAATCTATCCGGTGCAGCAGGCGATTTTTATGTTGCCTGGAATATGCAAAAGATGCCGGAAGAAATTCTGATACAGGACAGCGGCGTTTCCATGCGTGTGTATGCACGGGAACCAAAACCATAAGATTTTATCAGAACGGGAAAGCGTGAGGCAGCGCTGTCCCGTTTTTTTGTAATAAAACCGTGTTTCCCGTTGGAAACAGGAAAACGGGAGCAACTGACTTAAAATAGAAAAGTTTGTCGAAAAAAGAAGTGCAAAAACGAATCAAAAAGGAATGTTTGCTTTCAAAAAGAAGAAAATAGGAAGAGCGGATTTTTTCTTTTCAAAAGCATTGACAAATGCAGGAAAAATCGATATAATGAATACATAAACATATGAACACATATTCATATAAATGGAGGTTGTATCAACATGAAAAAGGTATTTGAACTGGAAGATCTGGATTGCGCAAACTGCGCTGCAAAAATGGAAGATGCGATTCGCAAACTGGACGGCGTGCAGAGCGTTACCATCAGCTTCATGGCACAGAAGATGACGCTGGAAGCAGAGGACGCAAACTTTGACAAAGTTCTGAAGCAAGTAAAGAAGTGCATCAAGCGCGTAGAACCGGACTGTGTCGTAGTCGATTAGCAGACCGCTGAGAGAAGGAGGCAGATGGTATGAGTCGAAAACAAAAAAAGATGTTGTATCGAATTTTAATTGGAATCGGACTATTCCTTGCAGCAGAGGTGGTTACCCACCTGATCGATCTTCCCGGATGGGGCGAGCTGATTGTATTTGGTGCAGTTTATCTCATTGTGGGAGGCAGTACCCTGCTGAAGGCAGGACGGAATATCCTGCACGGACAAATTTTTGATGAAAACTTTTTGATGTGTCTGGCGACCATTGGCGCTTTTGGCATTCAGCAATATCCTGAAGCCGTTGAAGTTATTTTGTTTTATTTAATTGGCTCTTTGTTTGAAAGCGTTGCTGTTGGCCGTTCCAGAAAGGCAGTTTCCGATTTAATGGATATCTGTCCGGACGAAGCAGTTGTCATTCGGGACGGCGTACAGCAGACGGTTTCCCCGGAAGCGGTTGCAGTTGGAGAGACGATCTTTGTGGCACCGGGCGAGAAAATTCCGCTGGATGGTGTGGTACGAAAAGGCGACTCTACCGTAGATACTTCTGCGCTGACGGGAGAATCCATTCCAGCGCATGTAACCAAGGACAGTGAAGTCAAGAGCGGCTGTATCAATTTAACCGGCACCATGGAAATTGAAGTAACCAAACCTGCCGGAGAATCAACAGCAGCAAAAATCATGGAACTGGTGGAGACTTCTTCCTCCAGCAAAGCCAAGACCGAAAACTTCATTACACGGTTTGCACGGTATTATACCCCTTGCGTGGTAATTGGTGCCGTATTGCTGGCAGTTTTGCCACCGCTGCTGACTGGTGGAAACTGGTCGGATTGGATTTATCGTGCTTTGACGTTCCTGATTGTATCCTGTCCTTGCGCACTGGTTATTTCTGTACCGCTGAGTTTCTTTGGCGGAATCGGCTGTGCATCTAAAAATGGCGTGCTGATAAAAGGAAGTAACTACCTGGAAGTGCTGGCAAAAGCCAAAACCGTTGTTATGGATAAAACCGGAACACTCACACAGGGAAAGTTTACGGTTGCAGAGCAGTACAGCGTGAATGAAGATCCGCAGACGCTTCTGACTGCTGCGGCACTTGCAGAATTTTACTCCAATCACCCCATTGCCGTTTCCTTGCGGCAGGCGGTTGATCCGGGGCAGCTGCGTGCGGAACGGGTGGATCAAGTGCAGGAAATTGCCGGAAAAGGCCTTCGTGCTCTGGTAGATGGCAAGCAGGTTCTGGCTGGAAATGCCGTGTTCTTAGAAGAAGAGGGATTCTCCTGTGAATCGCCCAAACAGCCGGGTACCGCTGTACAGGTTGCCATTGATGGTACGTATGCCGGTTATATTTTGATTGCAGATACGTTGAAGCCGGATGCAAAGCAGGCAATTACCGGCATGAAGGAAGCCGGTGTGCAGAAAACAGTTATGCTAACCGGGGACAATGCAAAAACGGGTGCTTATGTTGCCGGGCAGCTGGGATTGGATGCTTATTATGCACAGTTGATGCCGACGGATAAGGTTGCACATATGCAGACACTGAAGGCGGAATTGGCAGACAGCAAGGGCACTTTGGTATTTGTTGGGGACGGTATGAATGATGCGCCGGTATTGGCTCAGTCTGATGTTGGCGTTGCCATGGGTGGTCTTGGTTCCGATGCTGCAATTGAAGCGGCGGACATCGTCATTCTGGACGATCAGCCGTCTAAGCTCGTTCTGGCCATGCGAATCGCCAAGAAAACCATGCGGATTGCAAAGGAAAACATTGTGTTTGCACTGGCTGTAAAAGCAATTGTTTTGCTGTTGGGTGCATTGGGCTTGACTGGAATTGGAATGGCAGTGTTTGCTGATGTTGGCGTTTCCGTATTGGCGATTTTGAATGCCTGCCGGGCACTTCGAACCAAATAAGAACGGGATTGCCAATCCACTTGCCGCTGTGCAGCCAGGAGCTGTATGGCAGCAAATTAGAATTCAAATGAATGGGATGCAGCTTCTAGCCGTATCCCATTTTTGCTTTTCCAAAACCTTAAAAAAAACGGGCAGGAGGAAAGATTGCGTTTGAAATGAAAAAAACCTTGTGAAAATCTTGACAAGACTGCGCCGGATTTGTTACAATAGAATATGTGAAAGAATAGGTCTTTTGGGACTTGTTCCGGGAATACGACGCACAGAAAGGATTGATGAACATGGGCTTGACCCTTACAGAAAAAATTCTGAAAGCACATCTGGTGGAAGGTGAACTGGTAAAAGGCCAGGAAATTGGAATCCGGATTGACCAGACCCTGACGCAGGATGCAACGGGTACCATGGCTTACCTGGAATTTGAAGCAATGGGCGTTCCAAGAGTTCGCACCGAACGCAGTGTTGCATATATCGATCATAATACGCTGCAAAGCGGTTTTGAAAATGCAGACGATCACCGTTTTATTGGCAGTGTTGCCAAGAAGCACGGCATTTATTTCTCCCGTCCGGGCAACGGAATTTGTCATCAGGTTCATCTGGAACGGTTTGGCGTACCGGGTAAGACTTTGATTGGTTCCGACAGCCATACACCGACCGGCGGCGGAATCGGCATGATCGCTATGGGTGCAGGCGGTTTGGACGTTGCGGTTGCCATGGGCGGCGGTACGTATTATATTACCTGCCCGAAGGTGGTAAAGGTAGAACTGACCGGCAAGCTGTCTCCATGGGTTGCTGCAAAGGATGTAATTCTGGAAGTTTTGAAGCGGCTGTCTGTAAAGGGCGGTGTCGGCAAGGTTATTGAATACTGCGGCGAAGGCGTAAAGACACTGTCTGTTCCGGAACGTGCAACCATCACCAACATGGGTGCAGAACTGGGCGCAACCACTTCTATTTTCCCGTCTGATGAAGTGACAAAGGCATTCCTGGAAGCACAGGGCAGAGGCGAGGTCTGGACGGAACAGAAGGCAGATCCAGACGCTGTTTATGATGAATTGGTAGAAATCAATCTGAGTGAATTGGTTCCGTTGGCCGCCTGTCCGCATTCTCCGGACAACGTTAAGAGCGTGGCAGAAATCGGCAAGCTGAAAATTGACCAGGTTTGTATTGGTTCCTGCACCAACTCTTCCTTGCTGGATATGATGAAGGTGGCACACATTTTGAAGGGAAAAACGGTTCATCCGGATGTTTCTCTTGCAATTGCACCGGGCTCCAAGCAGGTTTTGAATATGATGGCAGACATGGGCTTGCTGAGCATCATGATCGATGCAGGTGCCAGAATTCTGGAAAGTGCATGCGGTCCGTGTATCGGTATGGGACAGGCACCGAATTCCGGCGGTATCTCTCTGCGTACCTTTAACCGGAACTTCCTGGGACGTTCCGGAACCAAGGATGGGCAGATTTATCTGGTATCTCCGGAACTGGCTGCGGCTTCTGCCATTACAGGTTATCTGACCGAGCCACGGGAACTGGGTGAAATGCCGGAATTTGTGCTGCCGGAGAAATTTACGGTACACGACAATATGATCGTTCTGCCGGTACCGGAAGAGGAAATGGACAGCGTAGAAATTTTGCGTGGCCCGAACATCAAGCCGTTCCCGGAAACCGCACCGCTGGATGCAACCATTACCGCAGGCTGCTCTTTGAAGGTTGGAGACAACATTACCACCGACCACATTATGCCGGCTGGCGCAAAGATTCTGCCGCTGCGGTCTAACATTCCTGCGATTTCGCAGCACTGCTTTACAGTATGCGACGAAGCATTCCCGGCACGTGCCAAGGAAATGGGCAAGAGCATCATTGTGGGCGGTTCCAACTATGGACAGGGTTCCTCCAGAGAACATGCTGCACTGGCTCCGCTGTACCTGGGCGTAAAGGCGGTTCTGGTGAAAAGCTTTGCCAGAATTCACCGTGCGAACCTGATCAATGCAGGCATTCTGCCGCTGACCTTTGTGCATGAAGCAGATTATGACAAGATTGCACAGGGCGATGAGCTGGAACTGGCAGATGTACGCAAGCATGTAGAAGCTGGCGAAACGACTCTGACCCTGGTGAACAAGACAACTGGCGCAGAAATTCCGGTTCTGTGTGAACTGACTGGACGTACCAAGGATATTATCCTGGCTGGCGGTTTGCTGGATTATACCCGGAATGCATTGCAGGAAGCGTAACACCAAGGCATGGCGCAGTCGAACGGACTGAACCGCAATCAGCTGAAATACCTCGTGATTGTTGCCATGCTGATTGACCATATTGCGTGGGCATTTGTGCCGCTGGATACGCTGTTGGGGCAAGTTATGCATGGCATTGGCAGATTGACCGGGCCGACTATGGCATATTTCGTAGCAGAAGGGTATCACTATACCCGGAATGTGCGAAAGTATGCGGTGCGGCTGGGTGTATTTGCACTGTTTTCCTGGGTTCCCTTTGTGTATTTTGAGTACGGCACGCTGCCACTCGTGATACAAGATGGTTCGATTGTTGGATTTTATCCGCAGTTTGGCGTGCTGTATACGCTGCTGCTGAGTTTGCTGGCGATTTGGCTCTGGGATCGGGGAACCTGTTCCAGCAGCATGAAGTACTTGGGAACGATCGGGCTTTGTCTGCTCTCCCTGTTTGGAGACTGGGCGATTTTTGATGTGCTCTATGCACTGGTTCTGTTTCGTTACCGGGACAATCCCAAGAAAAAGTGGACAGCATTTTGCTGGATCACGGGATGCTGCTGTTTGGGTGTATTTTGGGCATCTCCTTGGTGGAGCGGATTGTTCCAATTTGGAATCTTTCTGGTTCCGCTCCTCATTCAGTTTGGCTATAACGGAGAAAGCGGCAGCAAAAAGCCGTTTCATAAATGGTTTTTCTATTTCTTTTATCCGGCGCATTTGTTGCTGCTGGGTATTTGCAAGCAGGTTTTGTGACGGAACAGCTATTGGATTTGGCTGAAAAAATAAAATTTGGAGGATTTCATCATGGCAAAAATTCAGATGAAAACGCCGCTGGTCGAAATGGACGGCGACGAAATGACAAGAGTTCTGTGGCAGTGGATCAAGGATATCTTGCTGACCCCTTATGTGGACTTGAACACCGAATACTATGACCTGGGTCTGGAGTATCGGGAAAAGACAAAGGATCAGGTTACCATTGACAGTGCCAATGCCACTAAGAAATATGGCGTTGCAGTAAAGTGTGCAACCATTACCCCGAACGCTGCAAGAATGCCGGAATACAATCTGTCTCAGATGTGGAAGTCCCCGAACGGCACCATTCGTGCTATTTTAGATGGTACCGTATTCCGTACCCCGATTCTGGTCAAAGGGGTAGAACCATACATTCCGACTTGGACCAAGCCGATTACCATTGCCCGTCATGCATATGGCGATGTGTACAAAAACACCGAAATGAAGGTGCAGCAGGGCTCTAAGGCAGAACTGGTTGTAACCGATGCAAACGGCAACGAAACCCGGGAACTGATCTTTGATTTCAAGGATACCGATGGTATTATCCAAGGTCTGCACAATAAGAACAATTCCATTGCAGGATTTGCCCGTGCTTGCTTCAATTACGGACTGGATCTGAAGCAGGATGTTTGGTTTGCAACCAAGGATACCATTTCTAAGAAGTACGATCATACATTCAAGGATATTTTCCAGGAAATCTACGATGCAGAATACAAGGAAAAGTTTGAAGCTGCCGGCATTGAGTATTTCTATACCCTGATTGACGATGCGGTTGCACGTGTGATTCGTTCCAACGGTGGTTATATCTGGGCTTGCAAGAACTATGACGGAGATGTTATGTCCGATATGGTTTCTACTGCATATGGTTCTCTTGCAATGATGACTTCTGTCCTGGTTTCTCCGGAAGGCATTTATGAATACGAAGCTGCACATGGTACGGTACAGCGTCACTATTATAAGTATTTGAAGGGCGAAGAAACCTCCACCAACTCCGTTGCCACCATCTTTGCATGGAGCGGCGCAATGCGGAAGAGAGGCGAACTGGATGGTACACCAGAGCTGTGTGCATTCGCCGATAAGCTGGAACAGGCTACCATTCAGACCATTGAAGAAGGTGTTATGACCGGTGACCTGTATTTGATTTCCAAACTGGAAAACAAGAAGAAAGTCAACTCCAAGGAATTCCTGGAAGCCATCAATGAGCGTTTGGCAAAATTGATGCAGGCTTAAATGGATTGAGACAGGAGTGCGGAACTTATGCAGAGAGAACAACTGGTTTCTGATTCTGTCATTCGCCGGCTGCCCCGGTATTACCGATTTTTATCGGCATTGGAGCATAGCGGCATTGAGCGGATTTCTTCCCGGGAACTGGCTCAGAGAATGGGACTCACTGCATCCCAGATCCGGCAGGATCTGAACTGTTTCGGCGGATTTGGACAACAGGGTTATGGCTACCATGTGAGCATGCTGCGGCAGCAGCTGGAACACATCCTGGGGTTGGATCTGCATATACCAGCCATTCTGGTTGGCGCAGGCAATCTGGGACGTGTCGTTGCCAATAACATTTCGTTTGCTGATAACGGTTTTTGCTTGATTGGTATTTTTGATAATGATCCTGCTGTATGCGGAACCACAATTGCAGGCTTCCCGGTACAACCAATGGAATCCGTGGAGATGTTTTGCAAGGAGTTACATCCGGGTGCTGCGGTGCTTTGTATTCCGCAGGAAGCAGCACAGGAAGTGGCAGAACAGCTGGTTTCGTTGGGAATCCGTGGCTTTTGGAATTACAGCCATTGTGATTTGGCAGTGGATCGAACCATGATACAAGTAGAAAATGTGCACTTGGGGGATAGCTTGATGACGTTGTCGTATCGGCTGCATCATGATCCTCATACACAAGCATGATGCTCGCATGCATGATGCTTAGAAAGCTGCTTCTGCCAGATGCTGACAGGAGCAGCTTTTTGGATTGCTTTGGAAAGGAGCAGAATCAATATGACAGCATCACCGGATACTTCTGCGATTCTGGTATGTGCCGGGAGTGCATCCAGAATGCAGGGGAAAAATAAAATTTTACTGCCACTCGGAACCCAAACAGTGGTTGGCACTACAATGGCTGCTTTTCAGCAGTGTGAGCGGATTGCTGAAATCGTAGTGGTAGCACGTCCCTGTGATCAAGAAACCATTGCAGAGCTTGCCAAGCAGGGTGGCATCACCAAGCTGCGGCAAGTCGTTTCCGGCGGCGCAACCCGTCAGGAGAGCGTAATTCAAGGGCTTCGTGCAATTGCAAAAGAAACGGCTTACATTGCGGTGCACGATGGTGCACGGCCACTGGTTACACCAGAACAAATCAGCCGCACCATTCGGGATGCCTCTGTTTTTGGAGGCGCTGTGCTGGGTGTTCCGGTGAAGGACACCATTAAAGTGGTGGAAGATGAGCTGATTGTGGACACGCCGGATCGCTCCAAGCTGTATCAAATTCAAACACCACAAGTGTTCCGGCGATCGATTTACTTTGAAGCAGTGGATTTTGCGCTGGAGCATCAACTGGATTTTACAGATGACTGCCAGTTGGTAGAAGCGATGGGTTGTAAGGTCTTTCTGACGAAGGGAGACTATACCAATTTGAAAATCACGACGCCGGAGGACATTGATCTGGCACAGCTGCTGCTGGAACGGCGCAGTCGAAAGGAGACGACGTAATGCGAATTGGACATGGGTATGATGTGCATCGTTTGGTAGAAGATCGGGATTTGATTCTGGGCGGTGTAAAAATTCCATATGAAAAGGGACTTTTGGGGCATTCGGACGCCGATGTTTTGCTGCATGCGGTTGCAGATGCCTTGCTGGGTGCAGCTGCTTTGGGAGACATCGGACAGCATTTCCCGGATACGGATCCGGCTTATGCCGGTGCAGACAGCAAAAAGCTGCTGGCACATGTCGTGGAATTGGTGCAGGCGAAAGGCTATGGCGTGGAAAACTTGGATTGTACCATTCTGTGTCAGTGTCCGAAGCTGGCGGCTTATCTGCCGGAAATGCGGCAGAATCTTGCGGCTATTTGTAAAGTCTCATTGGATGACGTGAATGTGAAGGCAACAACGGAAGAAAAACTTGGATTTACAGGTGCTGGGCAGGGCATTGCAGCACATTGCGTGGTGCTGCTGCATACACGTGCATCATTGTAGTATTGATGAAAATTTAGGGCGATTGTTTGGTGGAAAAATGCAAAACAATCGCCCTTTTTGTCAAAATATGACGGAATGCATGCAAAACCGTGCAGATTATATGGAAGAATGTGTTTTCAATGGGCAGAATGGCATTTTGTACAATGATTCAATTAAATCATTGTGCAAGATTACCAAATGTAAATATGGAAAATCATTCATAATAATCACAAATTGGAAATGAGTTGGATGAATCTTACGGTAAATTTGGCAGTTTTGCTGCGTGAGAAAAAAGAATGTTTCCTAAAATGAAATGGAATAAAATTCCGTAAAATAAAAAGGATGGTAAGGTACAGCTGGACAAACGTTCATTTTATTTATGAATTGTGCTTCTTATTTTTATGATTCGACAGATAATTTTATGCATTTTTAACATATAAAGTGGCAATATTTGGATAAACGTACAAAAATGATAGGATAGCATTGACTTTTCATAGGAAAGGTAATATAATTACATTATCCTAATTTAAAGAAAGATTTCGAATCGACTTGGGTTCGATAGTAATTCCAAGGAGTTGGCAATGACAAACAAAGAATTACGAAAGCTAAAACGTACAGAATTATTGGAAATGATGCTGCAATTGCAAAAGGAATTGGAAGCTGAACGGGCGGAAAAGGAAGCCTTGCAAAAGCAGCTGGAGGAGGCTCGGCAGCAGTCCATTGACAAGGCCGTGTGGAAGAAGCTGGAACAGGCAGCAGATGCTTATCTGCAACAGCTGGCACAGCCATCCGATGCAGCAGAGCCGATAAAAGAAGGGGAGCAGGCATAAGGATGGAACAACCAAATACCTCCATGTTCCCAACGGCACAGCAGCTGGATCAGGAACTAAAACGAATTCGGCATAAAAGGGAATTTGGAAAAATGCTGCGCAGTACGGTTGCCTCTTTAATTGTAGTGGCTGCCATTGCAGTTTTAATCTCAATGTTGTTCTTGCCGGTTTTGCGTGTAACAGGAACCAGTATGATGCCGACGATGCAGAACGATGAATTGGTGATTTGCAGCAAGCGCAGCAACTTTCAGAGCGGCGATGTGGTGGCGTTTTATTACAACAATAAAATTTTGTTGAAACGTGTCATTGGCGTAGCAGGAGATGTCATTGATATCAAAGAGGACGGTACGGTATACGTCAATGGAACAGCCTTGGATGAACCGTATTTGTCTGACCAGGCAAAGGGTGAGTGTGATGTGGAACTGCCCTATCAGGTGCCGGAAAGCCGTATTTTTGTAATGGGAGATCATCGTTCCACTTCTGTGGACAGCCGATCTTCTACAGTAGGCTGTATTGCAGACGAGTACATTATCGGCCGTGTGATCTTTCGGATCTGGCCGTGGGAGCGAATCGGAACGCTGCGTTAGCGGTTGCTTCCTAAAAAATAAGCGTGTGTTTTATTTTTCCAAACACGCACCATCACGATAGACAACGATATTTGACGCACAATGCGAAATTTTAGAAGTTTGGTTCTAAAGTTTGACGGAAGGGGGGACGCAGCGTGCTGACAATCAATCAAAGCATACAGAATTTTTTAAAGAAACATCACAAACAGCGCATACAGGCCGCCATAGCCGGTCTGCTGTCCTTGGTTGTTGCTTTTTCCGTTTGCGGAAGCTTGATTATGCCGGCGATTAGTATGACGAAATCGGAAGAACAAGCGGTTTCGGAATTAAATTTGGCAGAAGATCACATTGCCTTGATGGGTGCTGGAATCCCTACTGCATTTCAGGAGCCACCTGAAAATGCAACAAATTTTGAATCGGTTATTACAAAATTTACAGTAACACCCGAAAATTTGGAAACAGTGGATGGAAGCACAAAAAAAGGAAATTTTAACGTAACTTATAATTTTACGACGGATAGTCATGTTTCTCCCTCTCAGCCATACATTTATTATATCCTGCCGGATAATGTAAACGTTCCGACCACTTATGCAGGAGAAACCTGTACCGTATTGGATGCGACAGACGGCTGGAGAGAATGGCAAAAACGGAACAACAAGGATGTCAGCGTGACGTCCGGATATTATTCGATTGATCCAGAATCGCATTTGGTTGTGATTCAATTTACAGAAGATTATTGTACGTACATTCGAGAGAAAAACGGAATCTTCGAAGGTACTTTGAACTTTGAAGGACAGGTAAAGCGTGCCGATACCATTGACGGCGATCAAACCATTATTGCGAACGGGCATGAGATTCATGTTGCATTTGACGATGCACCAGCAACAATTGACAAAAGTTGCAGCATCGATACCGGTGCAAAGGTCATTCGTTGGACAGTTGTCCTGAAAAACCCTGGTTCTACCAAGGATGGACAGTTTACCGGTTATACGGATTTGACCAAGTGCACCTTGGAAGACCTGGAACTTCCGGATAACGTGCAAACCAATCCTGACGGAATGGGAAGCGTCAGCAATCATCAATTTACCTTTTCGGAGGCTGCAAACCATCAGGAGACGATTACCTTTACTTACGAACGGGCGCTGACAGAGGCTGAACTGAGCAGCGGAAGCGTTACCAATACTGCAACGCTGAAAGATGAAAATCAGCAGACAATCAGTCAGGACACTGAAAATGCAAAATTTGCAACTTCCAAATCCATTCTTTCGAAGAGTGGTACACCGTCCTATGCAGTGGATGGCAGCAAGGGATTCATTCTCTGGACCATTCAAGTGGATCGTGGGTATGGCATGTCTTTAAAGGACTATGTTCTTGCCGATGATGCCTGGAAGGGAGAGTACTCTGACCTGACCGCAGTTGATCGAAATGGGCAGACTGTTGCGCTTACAATTGACAAGACAACCGGAATGGCAACCGTTAATGGAGAGACCGATTCGGTTACCATTACCTACAAAACACCGCAGACGGCGAATGGAACTGTTTCCAATGAAGCAACCGTTACCCCGCCGGGCGGTCAGACTCCGGATGATGAGGAAACAACTAACGTCACCTATGATACCTCAAGCTTGTTTGATGTAAAAAAGAGCAGTGCAGGCTATGATGATATTTCTGCTACCTGGAAAGTCACATTGAATGCTGCACAGAACGGCAACAAGGGCACGTTGGACGGCTATGTCCTCTCCGATGAAGCGTTTCAGAGAATGATCGGTGATTTCAACATTCAGACTGCAAAGACAGATGGACAGTATGGATCCAATACTGCTTCTGTTACCTTTACCAAGAATGCAGATGGAACGTATACGATTCATGGAGATGCCAATTATTTGGAATTTACCTATCGGGCAAAACTGTCGGAGCAGGAAAGTCAAAATCGCTTACAATATAATTGGACAGAGGTTAAAAATGAAGTAACCGTTACCCCACCGGGCGGCGGAACCGACGATCAGAAAAAGAGTGAGGGAAAGCAGGGCGTACCTGGCTTGACGAATGGCGTCACCAAGGTTCTGAAGTCCAACTCCCATGAAACAGATACCGGATACCATGACCCGACCAAGGAAGAAACCAAAACCCTTTCCTGGGAAGTTACCATGGATCAGTATGCTGGTTTCAGCGATGGCAGCAAGGCATATGTCGATGTGATGTCGGCGACAAATGGCGGCGACCATTATATCATTCCAAAGGATGCCAACATTGTTGTAACAGCTGCCGGTGTAGATGGACAGTACAACAAGACACTGGTTGCTGGCACGGATTATACCATTACCTTCTATACCGATCAGAATCATACCACACCGGTCAGCTCGGATACCGATCGAGCAAGAAGTTATGTAATTACCTTCCAGAATGTGGTAGACCAGGCACCATATACGCATGTAAAGGTTGCCTATGATACAACCGCAGATGTGACGGGTGTAAATGCAGATACTTCTTCTATCTTTTCCAACGAGGCTTCCTTTAATGGAACCACAAGCGGTGGAAACAGCTTTACCTTTGAACGAGAAACGCCAAAGGCAACCATTTCGGTGAAGAAGAACTGGGTGCATGATGATGCAGATGCCAGACCGGATTATGTAACCATACAACTATACCGCAAAACTGGTGCGGATGGAGAATGGGAATTGTATGGACTGCCGGAAACACTGCGGAAAGAGGACGGCTATGCAAAGACTTGGTCGGATTTGCCGCAGCGAACAGAGGACAGTTCCGAGACGCCCTATTATTACAGAGCGGTGGAAATCAATCCAGATGAAAACTATACCGTATCCTATGACAGCAATTATGAGAATGGTTTGCATGACAGCGGAACACTGACCATTTCCAATACCTGGAAAATGATCAAAGTATCCGTTAATAAGAAGTGGGTTGGCGATTCCAAGGAAGATCGTCCGAGTTCCATTCAAGTGAAACTTCAGCAGCGGCTGGAAGGCAGCACAGAGTGGACGGACGTTGCCGATCAGGAAACCCAAACCATGCAAAAGAATGAGGACGGTACTTTTACAGCTGCTTCCTGGACCAATTTGCCGCAGACAACCAGCGACGGAAAAAAGATTTATTACCGTGCAGTAGAGCCGGAAGGTCAGGAAGGCTTACAGGATTACACGCCGACTTATGATGAGAACGGAATCCAGGAAACGGGTGCTTCTACCATTACCAATACTTGGGAATGTATCAACCTGACCGTTCAAAAAGATTGGGTAGGAGATGAACCTGCCAACCGTCCTGCTTCTGTTGCAGTAAAGCTTCAGCAGAAAGCAGCGGATGGCACTTGGACGGATGCCGATACTGCCAAGTATCCGCATCAGACTTTGACCAACAACGGAAATGGAACATTTTCCACAGCTACCTGGGCAAAGCTGCCAAAGAAGGATGCAAACGGAAATGCACTTTCCTATCGGGCGGTGGAAGTAACCGTTCCTGAAAACTACGAAGTGACCAATTCTGAGCAGGGCTTGCAAAGCTCTGGGATCTATACCATTACCAACCTCTATCAGTTCATTACCATTTCTGCGCATAAGGAGTGGAGCGGAGACAGCGGAAAGGAAAGCAAGCGTCCGGATTCCATTACCTTCCAATTGCAGCGAAAAACAGGAACCGATGGAACGTGGGAAGATGTTGCCGATTCTGCAAAGGCAACCACCAAGAACGGCGGCTTTGCGGATGTCTCGTGGGCAGATCTTCCTCGGCGAGATGCAGACGGCAATCTATATTACTATCGTGTGACAGAATCGCCTGTCCCGGATGGCTATACTGCTTCCGAATGGGATGAAACGGGTTCCAATGCATCCAAAACGTTCACTATTACCAATACGTTGAAGCCTGCTCTTAGCAAAAGTCCGATTCAATGGATGGAGCTGGGCACAGGCGGTCAAGCGATTCCAAATGTTAAAAAAGTAACTTCTATTTCGACAGAAGATTTGGCAGATTGGAAAACGACAACGGTATCCATTGATGGAACAGAGACAGAATGTTACGTGTTCCAGTGGTGGCTGGAACTGGAAGCTGGAAAATCCTATCAGTTTGATGACATTCTTCCGGAACATTCCGTTTTGATCAGTATGGATTCCAGTGGTGGAAAGATTTGGGCGCATTATACATTCAATCAGGCATGGTACATCGATTACAATCGGTATTATACCTATGATACTGCAACCAATAAGATCCATTACGATCAGGGAAGCAATATCACAAACATCGATCGCCTCAGCTACTATACCGCAATCCCAAAAACGATTGTTGATGAGGCAATTCAAAAAACAGGAAGCTATCAGGTTACCAACCAGATCAAAACACCGACCGAATCCGATTATCAAAAGAGTACCTTGACCATTGAAAAGGGAACAGATCCGGAAAAAGGACTGCTTTCAAAGGGTTATGTCAGTGGATATTCGGATCGACAGCTGGCACAGGCGAAATACAGCCTGATTGTCAACCCGGATGGAAAGAATCTATCCAATGAATCCACGCTGGATCTTTCAGATGTGTTCCAAATTCTGGGCTATCAGCCAAAGGGCGGAACAAGAGTAGACGGCTCCAATCTGGCGGATGTGAATTTGGCGGACTTGACCATACAGGAAATTGATGCAAATGGTAATATCATACGGACACTTTCCGAAAATGAATATTCCTATTTGCTGAATACAGAAGAGAATTCGGAACAAACAGAAACAGAATTTACACTGAATGATGGGCAGGTTCGACTGAACAACACCAACTTTTATATCTTCTATGGACAATGGAAAACATTCCAAAAGGGATTAAAAATTGTTGCAGAAGTATCTGGTACACCGGGGCAGCCCGTAAATGCTCGGATTTCGGAATGGGAAACAGCAATTAAAAGTGATTCGGTTTTGGTTACTTCCAAGGATGCTGTTTATGATGCAGATGGAAAAGCAACCATTACAGTGGAATTCTTAAAGGATGTTTCAGCTGACTTTAGTATTCAAACAGATCATGGCGTATATCAGGCTATTTCCATTGTAAGCGCAACGGTTACCAATGTTGTTACAACAACACAAACCATTTTGCGCTTGAGCGTTCCGGATGAAACACCGCTTCGCATCACCTACAACTATGAATTGACTTCCAATCAAAACACCAAGGCAGTGGATGCTTCAATTGTAGATTACGATGCAAGCAAGGCAAATGTTCCAGGGCACGCTCCCATGATCGGTGAGCGGCTGCCGGCTGGCTCCACGATTTATTTGAAAAATACGGCAAAGCTGACCACCAGCTCCGGTGATGTGACGGATAAGGTCGGCGAAACCGGTTTAACGGTTGAGCAGACAGGTGCAACGTCTCAAACTGCAAAATATCCTACCATTCAAAAGGTAGACGTCGGAGATTACTCGCTCTCTGGTCTGCACGCAGTCTTTAAGCTTGCAAAATTTGACACCACTTCTGGAACGTGGATTTATGCAACAAAATTGGAAACTGATGGCACAAATTCCGCTTTGCACCTGGTAACTTATGGCAGTGACAGCGAAGTAGAACGGGACAACAAGAAATATATTCCGGAATCGGCTGCTGATCTTGTTGTAGACGGAAAGTTCAACATCAAGAATCTGGAAGAGGGCACTCTATATAAACTCGTTGAGACAACAGCGCCGGAGGGGTATCAGTCCACAGGATGGAAATCTGCGACGGAAACTGCTCTGGATGAAATGAAGGGATATACCTATTATTTCGTTTACAACGGAACGGTTCCGCAGGGCAATGCTGCATTGGATGCAGAATTGAGCGATCAGACGGTAAAGATGCTTGCTGTCAACGGTACGCTGCAAATCCCCAATAGCAGACTGATTGATATTGGTGCGGAAAAGATCTGGTCGCCGGTTCCAACGGATGCGGTAGCAAGTGTCGATCTGGAACTGTGGTGGTCGACCTCCAAATCGCTGGAAAATGCCAAAAAGGCAACCGCAGAAGATCTTGGCGTGGATGCGCTGAATCCCAATTACACCTTGGCGCGCAGCACAGATGCAGACGGCAATGCGGTTTGGAAGAATGCGAATATCTGGACCAACCTTCCAAACGGAAAAGATGGAAAACCGATTTACTATTTTGTAAAGGAAGTTTCCTATACCCTGGATGGCACCACTTATATGATTCAGGAAGACGGTAGTTCCACCGGTTCCTATGCACCGATTTATGCCGGAAACGGACTGAATCAAGATGGCATTGTAACCGTTACCAATACACAAGGGCTTGTTTTGCGGAAGATCTGGAAAAAATCCGATGGTACGGAGATGACCAATCCGCCGCTGACTGAGATTGGCTTTAAATTGTATGGCATCAAGGACGGAACAGAAACTGCACTGATTTTAGGCGGAAAATTGGAAGCATCGAAAAATTGGCAGTATACCGTGCCGAAGTCTATCGATCTGACCGGATATGATTCCTTCCGGATTGAGGAGGTTCGAACAGCAGAACAAAATGTTTTACTGTACGGTTATATCGTCAGTGACACGTATAATGTTGTGGGAACATCCGGCGAAATTAAGCTGACCAATAAGGACTCCACCCCGACGGAAGTCAATGTTACGGCGGAAAAAGTGTGGGGAGAAGGTGCCGAAAAGGTTCCGGTTACAATGGTGCTGCTGGCATCGAACCAGTCGCTCACCATGGAAGAAGTAAAGGCACTGGATCTTTCTGCTTTACCGAATGGCATCACAAAGGCTACCGTTTCGGATGCGGAAGTTACGTTACAGGAAGACAACAACTGGACGTATTCCTGGACGGATTTGCCACGAAAAGTCAATGATGTGGTACAGTATTACTACGTTGTGGAACAATCTGTTCCGGACGGATACGAAGTAAGCTATCAAACCAATGGCAGTGCCATTCGACCTAAGTATACCATTACGAATAGTCTGCCAACTTCCCTTCAGCTCAAGAAGGAGTGGAAAACAGACGATGGAGAAGCCATTACATCCGGTCTGCCGGAGGAAGTCTCTGTAGAGATTTACCAAAGAGCGGTTGTTACAACGACAACAACCACGAGCGGTTCTGGTGATCACACAACGCCGGCAAATTTGAAAGTTGTTGCTTTGGGTGACTCCATTACACAGGGTACTTTTGGTGGTTATGTAGCAGATGGCTATCGGTATCCGCAGCAACTTCAAAGTCAGCTGAGAAGCGGCGGCTTTGCAAGTGCAGAGGTAACCAACAGCGGAACAGATGGCAATACCATTTCTGATCTGAATAAGCGCTATGCACAAAGCATCAATGATCAGACCAATGTAATGTGTATCATGGGCGGCACCAACGACGTATTGCATGCTTATAACCTACGGAAGTTGGTATCGGCTGGGCAGTCTGAAAGCGATCTGCGCGCATTGATCAGCAATCTGCATACTGCAAATCCCAATACAGTTTTGCTGGTTGGCAGCATTCCGCCTGTTGATTTTATAGATAGTAATGGAAATCGGCGAGATGTTGCTGGATGGCTTTGGGACAATTCCGGCGGCTTTAATGAATCTAGCTTTTCCGATACGCAGAGCTGGGAAGATGCAGTCAACAATATCATCAAGGGTTATGATGCAGAGGATGGAACGCATGTAGAAGGCTTCAATGAAATGATTGCCCGCGTTGTATCCGATATGGCAGCAGCAGACGCTACGCTCAAGATTCAATATGTGGATGTTTATGGCGCCTTTGAGAAAGATACCATGTCGGCAGACGGCATTCATCCCAATGCGGATGGATATGCAAACATTGCAAAGACGTTTTATGGTGCAATTCACCAGTACTACACCGGTTCTTCTGGCTCCTCGGGTGGCGGTTCTGCCACAACACCGGATTTGCCGCAGAATTTGGCAGGTTTGCCGTCTGACTTCTATCTGGAAGATGGCACGGTGGATATCAGTAAGTATACGCTTGTGAAAACAGCAGTTCTCACAGCACCAAACTGGAACCTGCGTTTGACAGATCTTCCAAAGACGGACAGCAACGGCAATGCCTATGTGTACTACATGCGAGAATGTGCATTGGATGGATGGATCGCATCGTATACTGGAAATGGACAGACGGCAGACAGTACAACTGCAATGACCATCACCAATACCAAAACCATTGAAAAAACCTCTATTTCCGTCAAAAAGGAATGGGTAGATGCTGCAAATGCAACACACATTGGTGTTACGATTGCACTGTACCGAAAGCTGGAAAACGCTTCTGCATGGGAGACAACGCCAGTCGATACGCATGTACTTTCCAATGAAAACGAGTGGAAATATACCTGGAGTGATTTGCCGAAGACGAATATAGCAGGAACGCTGTATCAATATTGCGTCAAGGAAGAAAATTCGCCGGATGGCTATGCAGTATCGTATACCAACAATGACGGAATCAATGGAAATACAGAAGCAGATCCCATTCTGGTTACCAATACCAAGAAGCTGGATCTTAAGATTCAAAAGACGTGGGTAGGCGGCGAACCGACTAACGGTTCCATTCGAGTGAAGATTCATCGTTCCACTACACCGGAAGAGGTACCGGCTGTTCCGCTCATCTCTACGGCAGGAACTGCAACGACAGCATCGAAACCCGCTACCACCACTACGACAACGACAACGACAGCTGCTACGGCACCACTCAAACAACTGCTGCGACTACTACCATTACTAGTACAACAACCACCACAACAACTACTACCACAACAACGACAACGAGTACCACAGTCAGCACCTCAACAAGTGTAACCACTTCGACTACAGATTCTGGTTCATCATCTGGCAATACCATAACCGGATCTATTACAGCGTTAGATGAACAAGTTGTTTATTTATTGAATGATCAGAGCGATGTAACCGTTGAACAGGTCGTTTTGGATATTAAAGAATTTGGCTGGGGTGGCGTATGGCTCACTTTTGCAAATACCGGTACGCATGTTGAATGGAGTCAACGTGCAGCTGGCATTACCATTTCAAATTATGGTTCTATTTCAATTGCTGGTCAAAGCAACTGCAAAGCTACAATAGATGGTAACAAGATTATTCTTACTGATTTTACGGAATCGATCAATCGTATGTTAATTCCATCAGGTGATATGTCTGTAAATATTGATTACACCATCACCTACACCACCGCAACCAGCACGCAATCAGCTGCGCAAATGCAGACACCGCTTTTTGTTGCACCGATGCAGGGCATCCAATTGATGCAGGCTTCCGGTTCGGAATCCAATGCACTGCTCTTCGACGAAGCGGGTGTTGCAGAAGTAACCATCAACCGCACCTCTGCACCGGAGCTGGGAGACTGGTGCTTCCTGGCAAGCAATCTGCCTGCTTACGATGCATCTGGTCATCCCTACTATTACTGGGTAGAAGAAGTGGAGGTAGATGATGTGGAAGTTGCAAACAGCAGCTACACACCAGCTTATCGATTTACAGATGCAGAAGATTCAACCACGTATTGCATCGATGCCGCAAATGCCGGAGCAGATCCGACTGCGGAGATTCAAAATACGAAAAAAGAAGCTTCTGTTGTGATGCCTTCCACCGGCGGAAAAGGCACACGAGGATATACCATAACCGGATTGGCAATTCTGCTGATCGGATCCGCCGTTTCCTTCCTAATCAAACGTCGTTCCAAGGAGCACGTATGAAATAAAAAAATGAAAAAGTAAAAATCATAAAAATCATATTTTTATGGAAAAAGGAGCGTTTATTATGAAAAACACAAGAAGATTTGCAAGCGTCGCAACCGCAGCCTTACTGGCAGCCTGTGTGGCAGTTCCCATGACTTCCGCATTCTCCGCAAGTGCAGCGACAGCAGGTACTGTCACTTTTACAAAAGCAGATACCAAGGATGCAGCAACGCACACTTACAAAGCCTATAAGATCTTCAGCGGTACAGTAGACGAAACTGGAACCCTGAACAACATTCAGTGGGCAAATACTGCAAAGGGTGCCGATTTCCTAACAGCTTTGAAGGCAGACGGAACCATTGGTGATTCGTTTAAAGACTGTGATACAGCTGCCGCTGTAGCTGCTATTCTGGGTGCACAAGAAGCAGACAGTACCTTGCTGCAAAACTTTGCAACATTTGCAGCTTCTCAGAAGGATAATTTGACACTTGTTAGCGCAGATGCAGCAGAAAGCATTGCAGTGACAGAGGACGGTTACTACCTGTTTGAAGATGTGACTGATTTAACAGCTGCAACTGGTGCAAAGACCAGATATCTGGTTGCACAGGTAGATGCTTCCGCTGGTTTGGATATTACCGTAAAGAGTTCTCTGCCAAGTGTAGAAAAGAAGATCAAGGAAAATACCAAGGCAGTCGGCTACGGCACAGATTCTACCGAAACACAGGATTATGTTGGTACAAATTACAACGACGTTGCAGACTACAACATTGGCGATGCAGTACCGTTTAAGCTGATTGGTACTATGCCGTCCACACTGGATGATTACAAAACATATAAATATGCATTCCACGATACATTGGGCAAAGAATTTACAGCACCGGCAAAAGAAGATATCAAGGTAACTTGTGATGGGGTAGATGTAACTGCGCAAGCTACCATTACCGTAACAGACGGAAGTGGAACTGCTGCTTCTACCGTTTTGGTTTCCTTTGCTGATGTAAAGAAACTGACCGGTGTAACGGTAACCAAGGACAGCATCATCACCGTAGAATACAGTGCAGTTCTGAGCAAGGGCGCAGAAATTGGTCTCCCTGGTCAGCAGAATGAAGTGTACCTGTCCTATTCCAACAACCCGAATGCAGGCGGCGAAGGCGAAACCGGCAATACACCAGTTGATAAGGTTATCGCATTTACCTATGAGCTGGATATCAACAAAATTGATGCCAATACCAATGCAACGCTGATCGGTGCAAAGTTTAAGCTGCAAGCTGCTGACGGGGATCATGCCGATAAGTGGGCAAAGCTGAGCAAGAATTCAGATGGAAATTACACCATTGACAGTTGGGTTGATACAGAAGCAGATGCAACGGAATTTGAAAATCCATCGGGCAATACTTTTGCAATTGTTGGTCTGGACAGCGGTACCTACAACCTGAAGGAAACTGCTGCTCCGTCTGGATATAAGACACCGGATAAGGCTTTCAAAGTAGAGCTGACAGCCACTACGAAAAACGATCAGGATTGGGATACATTTGAAGCAAATGTTGCACTGACCGCTTTGGATGTAAAATTGGATTCCGCAGCAGGTACTACCGATCTGGATAAGGGTACTGGTACGGTTACCGTAGGAAACAGCTCTGGTTCTACCTTACCGAGCACCGGCGGCATCGGCACCACCATCTTCTATGTAGCAGGTGGTATCCTGGTTGCAGGCGCTGGCGTAACCTTGATTGCCAAGAAGCGCATGAGCAAGAAGGAAGAAGCATAATTGCAGAAACTGCAAGAAATATGATTTGATTTGTAAAACCTAAAGGTTGTCTGCCGATGGGAAAGCATCCTGTCGGCAGGCATTAGGGAGGGTTCCATGAGAAAAAAGAAAAAAAGTCTTTTGACCACCATACTATTGGTTTTTATTTTACTGGTGGGACTCTCCGTAATGCTCTATCCAACCGTCAGCAATTGGTGGAATATCAAGGTGCAGACACGTGCCATTGCAACTTATGACAAAGCAGTGTCCAATTTGGATGATTCGGAAAAAATGAAAATGGTTTCCGATGCATGGAATTATAATTATCAGCTGGCAAAGCTTCCGTTCCCATTTGAACAATATGATCAAATAGAAGGCTATGCGGAGATGCTGGATGTGTCCGGAACGGGAATTATGGGATATGTCACCATTCCCTCCATTCAAGTGAACCTGCCGATTTATCATGGCACCAGCGAGGAAGTGCTGAATGTTGCGGCTGGACACTTGCAGGGCTCCTCAATTCCGATTGGCGGAGCCAACTGTCATGCTGTCATTTCCGCGCACCGCGGACTGCCGTCTGCCAAGTTGTTCAGTGACCTGGATCGGGTTTGCGTGGGAGATCTTTTTACCATTACCATTCTGGATGAAGTGCATACCTATCAGGTGGATGAAATTGAAATTGTCAAGCCGGAGGAGATGGACAAACTCGCCATTCAGCCGGGAGAGGATCGGGTTACGCTGATGACCTGTACGCCGTATGGTGTCAATACCCATCGGCTGCTGCTGCACGCCAAGCGGATTTCAACAGAAGAGGCAGAGTCTGTGAATGTAACAGCAGATGCCATTCGGTTGGATACCATGCTGGTGGTTCCAGCAATTGCAGCGCCGTTGGTCATTTTATTATTGTTTTACTGGGCGATGAGTGGACGAAAGCGGAAGCAGGCTTTTCCGCATGATGATCCACTTTCTGTTCTCAACCTTGCCGAAAAGGAGGGCGATCATGATGAACCAACCAAATAAAACCGGACACAAACGGATTTGTCTCATTTGCTGGCTGCTGATTGCCTGTCTGCTGATCGGCGCATATGGCATGCTTGTTCCGGCAGCTGCTCCGCAAACCGGGCAGCTCTCCTTAATCTGCCGCAGTGAGCAGGTCACGCTCTCCAACATGAAGTGGAACATTTACCGGGTTGCGCAGCGGGATGCAAAGGCTGCATGTAGTCTGACGGCTCCCTTTGATCAGTATCCGGTTTCTTTGGAAGATCAGACGGCTTCCGGGTATCAGGATGCAGCCGATACATTGGAAAACTATGCGGTTCTTGATCAGATTCCGGCGGTGGCTTCCGGTATCACGGATGCAAATGGTGTGCTGACGGCATCTGGCTTGGAAATTGGCCTGTATTTGATTTCCGGCAGTCCGATTGTAATTGGTTCCGAGTGCTATATTCCATCCGCTACCTTGGTGGAAATGCGGCAGCAGACAGATGGAACCATTGATTTGGCAACGTATCCAAAGTTTACCGTTCGTCCGGTACGTGCCGATTCCGAAGAGGTGTATACCCTGAAGAAGGTGTGGCAGCAGGATGAACATGCATTGGAGCAGCGTCCGACTGCAATTACAGTTGGCATTTACAAGGACGGTACATTGCAGGAGAATGTGACCTTGGATGAATCCAATGCTTGGACGTATACTTGGACAGGCAATAGCAGCGAAACATTTCGGGTACGGGAACAGGAAGTGCCAACACCGTACACCGTTGTTTATAAGAAGAATGAAACACAATTTTTAATTGCAAATACTCGTTCGGAAACCAGTTCAGAAGAAACCACAACCACATCATTAACAGGAAGCACATCCATGACAACAGCTGCCGGAACCAGTTCCGTATCGACAGCAGGCGGCGGCAATACAGGAAAACTTCCGCAGACCGGGCAGCTTTGGTGGCCGGTACCGGTTTTGGGTACAACGGGCTTGCTATTGTTTGCATTTGGATGCCGTTTGCATGTAAAACGGAGTCGGGAAGAGGTACAGGATGAATAAACGGGCAGAAAAAGTTTGTATGTTTCTAGGGGCAATGCTGATGCTTGCAGCATTGTCTCTTGCTTTGTGGAATTATTATGCAGATTATAGGGGCAAGCAGGTTTCTCAGCGTGTGCTGGAGCAGCTGCAAGGACAGATTCCGCAGCAGCAGACAGCAACGCTGGAGCAGACAGAGCCGTCTGTCTCTGAGATGCAGGAAGGAACCACGTCTTCTTTGGAGGAGCAGGATTTGTTTGCTGCCTATACCACCACAGCAGCGCAGCAGGAAACGGAAACAGCAGAAACACCGATGATTCAAATTGAGGAAGATTGGTACATTGGGATTCTTACCATTCCGGCACTTGGCGTGGAGCTTCCCGTTCTGGAAGCCTGGAGTTACGCAAATCTGCGAAAGTCTCCTTGCCGCTATGAAGGAGATCCGGCTGATGACAATTTGATTTTAGCGGCGCACAATTATCACTCCCATTTTGGCAACATTGGTTCGCTGGAAGAAGGCGATACGGTGCTCTTTACGGATTGCGCCGGAACACAGTATCAGTATCAGGTGTCCCAGATCGAAGAAGTCAATGGAAACGATGCAGCAAAAATGGAGGAAGGCGACTGGGACTTGACGTTATTTACTTGTACGTATAGCGGAAGAAGTCGTGTAACCGTTCGCTGTAAGCGTGTGCAGGCGCCAGTATCTCCATAAATAGAAAAGGAGCATGACTTGCAATGTCAGAAGAAATTTTTTTGGAACAGAAAGCGTTTTTATCCAAGTTGGCAAAGGAATCCGGAAAAATTCGATGCGCCATTCGAACGGGTGTGGTGTACGATGCCACTGACAGCGGCTGGCAGTTTTTAGAGGGAACGGAGAGTGAACTCTATTTAGCAGATCCCGGAAATGGTTTGCTGATTTCTCTGCGCCGTGCAGTAGAACTGGAACCCAAACTATTGCCGATCTTACAAGAACCCTGTGGGCAGTTCCGGTACCAGGAACAAAATGGAACGGGGATGTTTTCCTTGGAGCGGGTAGCAGAATCAGAAGCACAGTATGACGGCGCTCGTTTATAACCACATAGGAAGAAATCAAAATGCGCTTGAAGCAGCCAATCGCCTTCAAGCGCATTTTTGGATGAAGCGGTAAAAACTTGCCATTTTTGAGAAAATATGGTATACTGATGTACAAAAAGAAAATATGTCAGTTGACCGCAGTAGAGTTTTAGACAGAAGGGAGGGATCTCATTGGATCGACGCAATCATTGCCGGACGGCGGTATTCTTTTTGCTGTGCACGCTCTGTGCAGCGTTTATGGTGTATCCAGCGTGGATACAGACTGCAATGGGATTTTGCTCCGTATCAGCAGAATCCGAGCAGGAATATCTGTATCAAGATGCCATTTATTATAAAATCACAGCGCAAAAGGAAGTGACCATTACCCGTTCCCGTGCTTCTGTAAAGGAAGCCGTGATACCGGAAGAACTGGGCGGATATCCGGTCACTGCCATTCAAAGTTACGCCTTTCGAAACCGCACGCAGCTGAAACGAGTGGTGCTGCCCAATACGGTGCGGGAAATCGGAGACTATGCCTTTTATCAGTGTGCAAAGCTGACAGACGTAGAAGTTCCGGACAGTGTGGAGCAAGTCGGATGGGGAATTTTAAAAGAAACGCCGTGGCTGGAACAAAATGAGCAGGAATTTGTGACAGTCGGCAACCATATTTTGATTGGCTACCATGGCACAGGCGGT
>ENA-OOXY01000691-OOXY01000691.1-human-gut-metagenome-genome-assembly--contig:-NODE-691-length-29132-cov-5.167383_pt1 | contig 29132 bp, 24 predicted proteins | sample MGYA00241593_ERZ501355 | MGnify/ENA primary metagenome ERZ501355 (study PRJEB25962, sample SAMEA2042739) | human gut metagenome | biome: human gut; feature: human-associated habitat; material: faeces... | reverse complement strand
GCTGCCAGACTATGCGTATCTCTGCAAAGACCTGCTGAACGGAAAAATGTAATCTATCAAACGAGGTGTCAGGAGCCATACGGTGCTTCTGACACCTTTTTTGTGGATTTTTGTGAATTTGATTAAAAAGTCCTTGACAATTTGTCTCTGGAGAGCCATGCGCGAGCGTATTCGCAAGCGTGCTCTGATACGCATTGGTCGAGTCTTCCTGCTGCGCCTTCATATTTTCCAGATTTTCCGGAGATAGGCTGGCGGGATTGACGTCATGGAACTCCGTGTCCGGAGCAAAATCAGTCAATTCGGCCTTATCAAAGTTATCCTGAATATGCGCGGCCACAGCGCTGTCCGGGCCAACCAGCATTCCGTCCTTGTCATCCCCAAACGGAAACGAGGTCATCAGGCCAGCATTTTTGGCTTCCGGAGACAGTTCGAAATTGGCTTTGTTGTCGCCGTCGGGTCCAATCAAGGCACAACCTGCACCGTTTGTCTCCAAATTCATGCGGGCAAACTGCTGTGCAGACATACCCATCTTCTTGGCATTGTCCTGGAAATCCTGTTGACCTGTACGGCCTCCACCGTTCTCTCCGACGGGTCCGCTCTGCCGCTGGACCTTCTCCTGCCATGCGGCGGCACTTTCCTGAGAGCGTTTTGCCGTTGCCACAGCGTTTGCATTGCGGGGGGTGAACTGGTTCATGCCCCAGTCTCCAGCAGGAGTTTTCGCGTAATCCCTGGCCGCCTTTCTCGCGGCACGGCTGTCCGCCGGACTATTCCCCTGAGCGAATGCGTCATTGTACGCTCGCTTCCCACGAAAGAGATTGCCGAACGTGCTGTTGTTGCCGGAAAGAGCGTCTCCTTTGGATGCCTTCTGAGCTGTACCGCCAAATGCGTGCTTGAGTGCATAGCCGACTGCCATAGCGTTTCCAAGAATGCCTTCTCCGGTCGTCGGAACACCGATGCCGAGTTGCTGCATATAGGAATCCACCCGCTGTGCGATTTTGCACATGGTCAGGCACATAATCAGCTTTGCAATAACGGAGTTTCCTCCGCTCGTTGAACTGAGTGCGGAAATAGACAGTTTGGTAAAGAGTACGGAGAGCGACATCAGGGCGCATTCACCGCAGAACATTCCTACCCATCGTTGAAATACAGTAGCCGTCGCGGCAGAGGACAGGAACGGGTAAATGAGAGGCGATGTATAAACAAGAACGCCGACCATCAGGTATCGCTCAACACACTCCAGCAACAGCTTGATAAGGTTCCATGCAATCGCAATGATTAGAACGAGTGAGACAAGCAGCCCAGCAGCTCCGACACCTACGGCAACGGACAAGTCTGTTAAGAGACTGTCGGGTATGCCAAAATGATGGGTGATAGCGTCAGACCCAATAAAGATGTCGTATGGGACTTTCGCGATTCCCACAACTGCGGAAAGAAGATAGCCGCCGAGATAAATGAGAACCGTGGCGAGTGCGGCTCGAACAAGGATTTGCGTAGGAGTATCCTGCGCTTTGGACAGGCTGCCAAGGAATACTTTGAACAAATTGACAGCCGCAATGGCAAGAACCAATCCCAGCCCGCAGGCTTGTAGAATTGCATAGGCTGTACCGAAATATGGAAAATTCTGATAAAGGTCTCCCAGGGTAAAATTCAGGAGCCCCCCATCGTTTCCATTTCCGAAGAAGAAATTGACAAACAACTGCAATCCTTCTCCGACCGCACTGAGCAGCCAGGAAAATATAGTTTCGAGCATGAGCTATTTCACCTCCACTTCCGCTGCCGTCACCAAGTAAAATCTGGATGTGCGGGGTCCCATTTGACCCCGTTCAACGAGTTGTATGCTGCTGAAATGACCAGCGGCAATAAGTACAACGCCATGAGCGCAATCAGGGACATCTTTATCATGGAGAAGCCCCTTTCCGCATCTTTCTCAGACCCAAAAAAAGCAATAAGGCCCCCGACAGTAATCGTGACAAGTGCGAATGGGGCTGCCATGCTGAGAATAAATTTGTAGGTTGCGCTGATGCGGTCCCGATACTCCCGCATAGACGAATCAGATACATTCGTACCAAACTCTACATCCGGGGACCACGGGTCTGCCGCAAACACAGGCGCAGAAAGCGTCAGGCTGACCGACACGATGCAGAGAGCTACTAAAATGGGAATCAAAAATCTATGAATTCGTTCATCCATAAAAAATAGGGCAAGGATACCCCCGCCCTACAAAGCCGGCGGAAGAACTGCCCGTCCTCCTTTCCGAAAATAGAAAACAAAAGAGGGCTTGCGGAATCCGGTGTGGGCCGGACTCCTGACAAGCTCTCTCTATATTGACAACCACAAAGCAAACGCAGTGGATGACCTGCTCAACAGCCTGAGCTATCAACCAAAGATTTGGTTCGTGGAGTTGTCAGCAATATTGCCAATCGCGCCGGTAACGGTCGTAACGAACAGCGGAGCAAGGAAGATGACGCCAACAACAAACAGAATCTTGATGATGTTGTCCTTGCACTTTTCCATGCCCTTTTCCGTACCGAGCAGAGCCTTCACAACATTGAAGCCAATGCCGACCAGAGCCAGAGGCGCGGTAATCGCTTGCAGCATATCCCAGATGCCCTTCAGAATGGTCTTGCCGGCCGACGTGATTTGCTGGAAGCCCTGCGCGGTTTCAGTATTCGCCGCAAAAGCGGTGACGGTAAACATAGCAGCCGTCAGGCACACGACCGTTGCTAAAGAAACGATGCGGGCGCGGACGCGCTGTCTCTCTTGAATTTGTTCGAGATTGCTATTCATCATAGAAAAATCGCTCCTGTCTCGCGCCCAGAATATTTTTCGCTCAAAGTCAAATCCCTCACCCACATGGGGAATCCAGCTCCGGGCCAGAGGTGCTTGACGCGGCGCTCCTCTTAGTCTAACTTTCCCACCCTTTCTCAAAAAGTCAAAATTCAGGCATCCTTCTTATACCACACTTGGGCAACACTTTAAGAAGGTCGTGAGCGCAAAAAAAGAGCCTCTGCGTTAAGCAGAGGCCCCTTCACCGCCTGTGGCGGTTCTGATAGACAACAGATAGTCGTCAATTCCCTTGGTCTTATCAGACCAGTAGTGTTTCTCTTCCAGCCCATCTGCGTTTTTGACGCGGCTGTGCCGGATATTTCGCTTTGCAAGCTCCTGAGAAACATTTGCGAGGTCTGTGAACACGTTGAAGGTGGTCGGAACGAAAATGCCATGCTCACAACAGATGGCATTCAGTTCGCTGAGTTTCTGTTGTGCATATTCCGCATCCCAGCATTTCTCTGCGAGTTTGATGCCGTATCCTGCGGCAATGGCTCGAACACGCTTTCCCGCCTTTGCGACATTGACATTTGTGACCTTATCCATGTCAAATACATTGAATACCGTTTCAACACCTTTGCCTTTCAGCCATGCGAAAATTGCTGGCAAGGTTTTGGTATTGGACGTTCCGTGCAGCGCAATGAAAAACATCTTTCGATTGCCCTTCAATTCAACTGCCGCATCCGCCTTGAGAGGGCCTTCCGTAATGCAGACAGCGGTTTCCGGGTCATCCAGGCTATCGTTCCCAAGTGGGAAATGCGCCTGACTGATATCCGTGGTAACGCCGTCTGGCAGGCCCTTCGCGGAGATGGTCATGTACCGAAGAAACTCCTTGTTCTGGCCGGTACGCTTGCAGTAATCGTTCCAGTCGGACGGTTTATCCCGCCGCACTTGCAGGGCAACGATTTGTCCTACTGCATTTCGTGTTGGAATCAGCATCCCCGGTTCAAGGTTGAAGCACCACACGCCGTCTATACGGAAAAAACCGGGTACGCCTCGCAGCTCGCATCCGCATTTGGCAAGGATGGAGGCCGCAATGAGACCTGCGATAAGCCGTTCTGGGGTACGGCGCTTGAGGATATTGTCCTTGCGAATAGACGGAATCAGCTTCTGATACTGCTCCTTCGCTTTCCGGTAACGGTTGACCCACGGAAAATCGGCCGAAATGCTTCGATACCCGTTTCGCTCAATCGCTTCATCGGAAAAGCCGCGCCTGTGCAGGTTCTCACGGTGCAGGTCGGAAAGCTGAAAGAACTTGATGTCCAAGAGCTTCCGATACGCCTTATCCACCACCTCGTCGCTGGCGCGGTGGATTTCCACGACCTCCGGGAGTTGTGCTTTCTGTACGCGGCTGCGAACTGGGGCTTCGATGTGCAGGTCGTCGCAGAGCTTTCGGTACATTTCCCTGCTGTTCTGTCCCTTGACACAGCGAACGCCATGTGCAACGCGGGCATACAGGTCCAACGCACCTTGCCCCTTCTCACCCCCGGAGCATTTCACACACGAATACGCATTCTTCACGGTATTGATATTCATGTGATATTTGGTGTCATTGCAAAACGGACAACGAACGTTGAAAGACGTCCCATTAAAATCCGATTGCGGAGACACCTTTAAGCCAAGCAGTTTGACAACCTCTCGGATGTCAATGCTGAATTTATCGTAGCCCATCCGAGCAGGCTCCTTTCTTCATTTTTGCGCGGCGGGGGTAGAAACCCCCGCCGTTGTGTGTTTGATACGCTCAACCGGCTTTGCTCTGCGTAATGACCTGTGCAGCCTCATGCAGCTGCGGGTAAGTATCCCTGCGGGAGAAGCGGTCGCTTGCGTAGAACTCCACCAGACTGCGGTCAATCGTCATCAGCTCACCAAGCGTCTTCTTGGCGTAGTTGCCGAACGGAACGATGACCTGTCTCGCCGCGTCAAGAGACATCTGCGTATTCGCAGCCGCCTTTGCCGGGGCCTGTGTGGGCTGGGTGACGGGGGTGCTGGCCGCCGGACTGGTCGCCGGAATCATGGGGTTATTCTTGGAGGACGGAATCAGGGGATTCGTCTCCACGAAAGCAACTCCTTCATCGGGAGACGGAATGGAATCCGGGTCATTGGCAATGCCGGTGCTGATTTTGTACGTCTTCATCAAAGCGTACTTATCGGCGTAGGTCATAGCCTTACCGGGAGCCTTATCTCCGGAATCCATACCCGTGCCGAAGCTGACGGTCTCCAGACAGTCTGTCGGCTCGTCAACGTTGACGAAACGGTAGACCTCAGTTACCGTCGCCATAACCAAACGGACCAAACGCTGCTCACCGTTCCACATATACGGCTTCTCGACGATTTTCTGGTCGAGGGTACGGCTGACCGCGTAAGAAAAGACGCCGTGCTTCTCTTCCAGCGGCTTGACTGCCGCAAGAATCGTAGCCTCGGAGGTTGCGCTGTACGCCTTATCCCCCTCACCAACGGTCAGGTCCTTGGCAATAGCGCCCAGTTCTGCGGTGATTGCCGCCACGCGCTGAAAAATGTTCTTACTGCTCATATTCAATTAAACTCCTTCCTTCTGCCGCGCCAGATACTCCTGACGTTCGGCCTCCTTTTTGTTCTCTCCTTCGATGATGACGGGGATGCACATGGCATTCTCCCACGTTTCGATGAAGCGTGTTACGCGATACATCATGCGGTACATATCGCGGTCAGAAACCTGGATAAATACCTCCACCTTGTTTCGCATGGATTTTCCGTCGAATGTCGTGGCCCCGGTCGCCTGCTCAATCACCTTGGCCTCGCCGTTGGTGATTTTCAGGACCCAAGGATACATTGCAAGGTCTCCGTCCTGACGAACGCTGTCATGCGTGACTGTCAGCATAGACACCGGCGCAAATCCGTCCGTGCCTTTCTTGTAGGTATTGACCTTGGACATGGCATACTGGTAGTCCATTCGGTTCGGAAATTTGAGCGCAGTCCCAACGTCCGCATCCGCGATAGCAGTGCGGGCTTCTTTCAGAACTGTGCCGGCTGCCATGAGGATATCTTTCTTTTCTGCTCCCTTAACGGCCTTGGCCACAATGCTTACGCTCTTGCTCAGAAGACTGCCATAAGCCTTTGCAACGCTGGCAGTGCGATGAATCGACTTCATCAGACCATTGACAGCATTGGGGGCCAAAACAGTCTCCCAGGGCTTCTGCGCATCCTTCGCGACACGTCCAATCAGCGGAACAGCCATCGTACCGACATTGCAGCGGCAAACGGTGAGCCATTCGTCGAACATGGTCGGGTCAATATTCACGGAACAGGTGACACTTTTATCGCCCGTTCCCTTCGTGAAATCACAGATGACCATTTCGATGACAGAGGGAAAGGTCTTTCCCCCATTTTTCTTGCCGCCAGACTGGTGCATCATCGCATACTCGTCAGGCAGCGACCGGCTCAGCTTGTCGCGAAAGTCAACGACTTTATCTTTGCCGTTACACTTGGTAATCACATTTGTTACCATTTTTTCTGATTCTCCTTACTTGTTATTTTTTGATTTATATAAAAGCCTGCGCCCGTTGGGTGCAGACTGAACTTTCATTATGTTTGTGATACTTCCTTTGTATGGTCTCAGCATACCGACCTTTTTCTCGCTTACAGAATTGCGCTGTGCAGGAATACAGGTTCTTAGGAATAGAAGTACCTAAGAACCAAAGAAGAAAAAAAGAAATCCGGGCCAGAAGGCCCGGATTATCTCAAATATTGCGCAGAATCCTCTTCTTCACCATCCCTGTGAGCATCTTCGGAAATTTGCTCAGGTCGGTGATGTCGAGAAAGCCGTCACCGTAAATTGCCTGGATGTGCTCCTTGTCGTTGCCAATAGCTGCCGCAAAAACCTCGATACCGTTCCGTCGTGCGGATTTCACGATATTCTGGATATCTGCTCTGGCACTACTGCCGGAATAGTTTCCGTCATTAGGCTGTCCATCGCTGATGACAAACATCAGCTTGACCTCCTCCGGCCTCTTTGCAAGAAGGCCAACGGAGGCTGCGATGGCAGCGCCATCACGGTTACAGCCCCCTGTGCTCAGTTTGGCAAGCCGGAAGGCATCCTGCTTCCCGATGGCATCAAAGCGGGAGAACACATAGTATTCGGCACATCCCCTTGTCTGGGTATTGTGGCCGGCAACCATGACTGGAATGCCCAGTCCCGTCGCAAAGTCATAGAGCAGCATGGCCGCCCGCATTGCGGAGTTCATCCGTGCGCCCTGCATGGAGCCGGACATATCAACCAAAACGCTGACCGCCATAGACGGATAGTCCTGCGGCAGCTTCTTGCTGGCATAGAACTTCTGGTCCGGACGATAGGCATTCTTGATTTCAAGACGGTTGCCAATGATGCGGTGATGAAGGATAGAACCCTGCTGGATATCAGCCAGAGCTTCCCGAATGAGTTTCTGAAGCCTGCGGGAATATCCCTTCAGGTCAGCCATCTGCCGCTCATACAGCTTTTTGTCCTGCTCTGTAACGCCTAAGATGCGATGGGGCCTGATATGGCCTCGATGCGTGGGGCCAAGCTCCAACTGGGGGATTTCTGCCATCAGGTCGGACGTAATGTCCGCCTCCAGCTTTTCCTCCGCCTTCTGGTCGCTGATGCCCCGTGCGATAGCTTCCAAGGCCTCTTTGATTTGCTTGTCCGTCCCATTCGTATTCGCCGAAGCCTTCGTTTGGGGGGAAGTTTTCTGTCCGCCTTGCGCCTGCTGACCCTTTTGGGCCTGCTTGCGATTTGCGGAAGCAACTTTGGACGTAGACTGGTTCTGCGGGGCGGCGTTCGCACCGGTATTCGATGCGGTCTGAGCAAGGCCGTTTACAACAGCCTGAATAGCAGCGGCAGAATGATTCATCGACTGAGTGTTGCCGGAGCTGTTCGGATTCCCGCTTCCAGGATTTCCGTTCGAGCCGGTCTGCCCATCGCTGGAATCGCCGTTGCTGTTGCTCTGGGGATTTCCCGCTCCCGTCTGATTCTGTTGCTGTTCCGCTTCATCCAGGGCCTCTTTGATGATGGGCCACATGATAAGAAAGATTTCGTTGATTTGCGTAAAACGATATGCAACGTCATCTGTCCATCTGGCCTGACTCAAGGGCTTTGCCATGTCAATGACCATCTTCATGATGTCGTTGTCACGCACGCACTGTTCAAGGTCTCTTGCGAAGACATCCTCGAATCGGGCAAACTCAAGCATCAGGGCATAGAGCTTTTGCAGCTTGGTTGCCTTATCATTTGCGAGGATGTTTTCCGCATAATCGAAACTGCGGAACAGAGCCTCACGCGATGTTGCGATTCCCTTTTCCACTATGCCGCCGAACTCGTCGATGATTTTGCCTTCATCGTGCGGGTCATCAATGGTGTTGGTCACATCGTTGAAAATCTGCTGAAACAGCAGCCGGTACGCACTGTTCTGAAGCGCGTCCTTCATTTCAGTCAATGCGTCAACCTCTGCCTGAGTCTTCGGCACCGGCAGTTCTCCGTAGAACTCTCCAGCCTTGATTTTATCAATGGCCTTCTGCTCCTCCGCAAAATCGCAATAGATGATATGTGCAATTTCGTGGAAATGGATACCCAGCAGAGCCGTAAACTTGGCATAGATGTCATTGTACGCCTCCGTGATGCTATTTTCAGGTACGAGATACTCCTTCTTTCCGTCCGTCCAACCTGGTGCAATGCCTGTCGGCAGAATTGTCAGGGACAGTCGCTTAGTGATGCCGCAATGCCGCAACAGCGTCTCCCCCATCTTTTGCAGATAGCTGGAAAACTCAGCGGAGTGGAAGAGTTCTTCGGAACTCAAGTTCTTGCGCTCTTCAGAACTCAGCTTCCTGAGCTGGTGTTCGTATTTCATATTCTTTCTCCTTTTTCAGAGAATGGGGACCATGCGGCCCCCATTCTCAGTGTGTTGTGTGGAAAATCAGAGATACAGGTCCACAACGGAACCCATAATCTCCTCCTGCTCCTCTACGACAGAAGTTGCCTTCGACACGACGCAGCAGCGGCAGTTCTCACGGACATTACTCATGCCATCGACCTGTACCGACTGTGCCCACATCTCAAGCTCCGTCGCAGAGATAGAGCCTTCCGTAATATCGTTCTCCTTGCAGTGCTTGGAAATTGCCAGCCAGACCGTATACATCTTCTCCAGCAAATCCTTGTCAGGGAAACCGGTGTTATACCGAACACGGGCCAACAGCGTCTCCTTCGTCAGCTCATAAGAGTCAATGACGAAAGCACAGCGACGGATTACAGACGGGTCAACCGGACGACAGGAAGCATAGCCGACGTTATCGGTATAAACAACCATCGCATCCGGATGACGGCGCACGAAGCGCCCATCAACCAGCGGAATCATCGCCCCTGCGCGGTCGTATTCGTTCAGACCGACGAGCACGCCAGCGTCGCGGATACGGGAAATTTCCTGTACCTCAACGATGTAGCCGTGTTCCAGCGCCTTGACATAGTTCGACTCAACGAACTTGTATCGCGCCACAGAGCCGTTACTCGCCGCCGCCTTGCCATACGCCTCAAGGGCCATCTGGCAGGTCGCGTCTTCGTCCTCCACGCCGGTGAGCTTGAAGTAAGCACTGGCGGGGTCCGCCGCGATTTCCGCGAAGTCAGGCAGTTCCGCTGTGTGTGCCCCATCCGTATCGGGAATGATATCGGAGAGGAAGTTCTGCGTCTCCATCGTGGAATTGCACGTCATACGCAGCAGCGGGATATTCAGGAACCCAGCCATCAGTTCAACGCCCGTGGACTTACCATAGGAGGTAATGCCGCGCCACATGAAGTTATTCATGGGACGCTTATCCTTTCGGGTATTAACGAACTTCTTAGCAATGTCGATTGCTTCCGGTGCAACGGGATAATCGTCCGGGAACTGAGGAACGAGTGCCCGCTCCGCTGCCGACCAAGTATGGCTGGCCGCAAATGCGGAAAACAGCTTCTTTGCGCTTGCGAATGTGTGCGCCTTTGTTGCTGTTACGCGGATACTGCCGCACAGGACGCACGCCTTGCCGCACAGCTCCGTTCCGGACAGAGAACCGCTTTTGACGCTGGTTCCCGTGAGGATATCAATGTTCCCACCGGGAACCTTGACATCGACCTCGTTGTTATTCAGCATCACCACCAACGTGTCGCAGATGCGACGGAAACAACCCTCGTCAAAAGGCGTTCTTGCGGTATACTGCTGCGTGATAGTGTTGAGGTCCTGACCCACACCGCCCCAGATGGAAGCGGCAATAGGCAGCAGGCACAGATAGATAGGCGAAAGATTGACCTCACAGTTTCGGTCAATCGTGGGAAGCGACGTAAAGGTATAGTCCGAAGTTCCCACAACCGGCTTCGCAATGGCCGCACGAAGGCGGACCGTCTTGCCGTTCGGGTCCGGACGGTTCACCGTCGCAATCAGGACCGTGCCATCCGCCTTCGGCAATTCCGCCGCAAAAGTAGACCCGCCGACATCGACCAACGCCATATCGGCATTTTCCCCCTTCATCCATGCCACGACCGCCTGTGCGGCGTATGCGTTCAACGCGACCATGCCGCCGCCGTTTCGGAGTGCCGAGAACATAGTAGGTTCCTTCACTGCCGGAGCATAGCTCTGAACCTCTTTCGGGAATCTTGCCGCTGCCCAACTGGCAGACGGAGTATTCAAAATGTGACCCATATTTCCTTTCTCCTTTCACTCAACGGGCTTTTGCAGCGGTCAAATTCCGGTACACACGGAACAGATGCGCGAGATAACTCTCCGCTTCCTGTCTCTCCATGAAACCGGAACCCGTCAGGTACTTCATTGCGCTTTCCTTGCTGCCACGGGATTCGCCGTCGATGACATAACCCATTGCTTTCGTAAAGTAGTCGTTTGTAAACATTTTTTCATTTCTCCTTTTTGTTTTGTGTGATTTGGGATATATAAAAAGCCAGTATCCGTAAAGGATGCTGACTGAACTTTCTTTATGTTTGCGATACTTCTTTTGTATGGTCACAGCATACCGGCCTTTTTGCCATTTGCAGAATTGTACTAAACAGGAATACAGGTTCCTGAGTTCCGAGGTGTCTGAGTGTTTCAGTAAAAAACAGCAGCACCCATCCGTATGGATAGATGCTGCTGGAAGATGTACTCACATCTGCAAATAGGCATATAACAGATGCGGTGTCTTTTCGTTGATGTAGACGAGATATGGGCAATTCGGATAAAACGTCACCTTGCGGGGAACTGTAAAGGTGAAATAAGACGGAACATCATCGTCTGTCCGGAAGCACACTTTCGTGGAGCCTTTCAATCCGTTGGAAACTGCGTTTGTCTGTACGCTGTAGCAAATCATCGGCAGTTCCCTAATAGTGCCGTCCTTAAAATCCAGCCGCAGAGAAACCGCACAGTACAGAAGATAGACGGGGAAAAGAAGAAACATGAGCAGCCGCACGGATAGAAGCGTGATGGACAAGACGATGACTGCCAGCGTCATCAGTACCGCGACCGTACAGAGCATGACTTCCTTGGACTGCAAGGCGGTCGGCAGCTCGATGTCCCGCAGCTCCTGCCAGATAGATTTCTTCTCCCCCTCCGGTTCCGGTGCCGAGTCCGAAGCCTGTTTCCCTGCGGCATCTTCGGCCCGATTGGCGTCATCCTGCCCCAGCAGGGCACGGAGATGCGGGAATTCAATAATTTTTGACTTCTTCGGCATGACTACCTCCCAAAAGCGGTTCACCATTTATCGTGAGTGAGCGGAAATATTCGTATGTTTTGGGCGTGCTTTTTTTCAGAAGCTGCATGGACTTGCTGCCATCCGAATGTGTCAGCAGATAAGCGAAATAATCTGCGAAATATTCGTTGCTGCTTGTTTTGGCATAGCTGCGGAATGGTGCATCTTTTGCTTCCGCGTTGAAGAGTTCCTGACTTCTGGCAGGAAAGCTGAGCAGTGCCCCTTCTATAAAATGCCCGAACTCATGCAGGACTGCCCCCGCTTCCGAAACATAAATGGTTCGCTCCTGATAGCTGGTGACGCCGGTGCAGGACACATTATACAGCTTGCCCATTTTCGCCGTATACTCATGGTCGATAACGAGCTTCCATCCGTGCTCATTGAACGCATTGAGGACGGTATCCGGAAGATAGCGCAGTTCCATAAGATAATCGTTGAGATTCGTGTCAGAGCGATTTTCGCACACGACCGGAGATTTAGGCGCTTCGACCGCAAATTGATGTGTCAATGTCTCATACAGATAGACAGCCGCCTCTCCCCTCGTTACTCTTTCACTTACGGTCGAGGACGCAGAACATAGGCCCAGCTCTTGCCCAACACGCAGGACATTTTCCTCACGGCTAAGTGCCTTCCCTCCATAGAGTACATTGTCGTAGACCGGTATCTGTGCGGCATCGAACGCACTTTCCAGAACCGCACTCCGGCAGAGTTGTGTTTCTGGTGAGACGACAGCAGTCTCACTCAGCCAACCGTTGCCGCAAGCAGCATCCACGCCGCTCTGACTCTGCTCCATCCATCCATTGCCTTTCATTTGGACGCCATAGGCTCGGCAGAGCATGACCGCCCATTGCCGAACGGTAATGGGGGCGTCCGGGGAGAACTGGCCGACGCCAGTCCCTGTGACGATTTGCCGTTCTGAGAGATAGACAACGCTATCATGATACGGTGCCGTTTCTGGCACATCGGAAAAGCCGGCGTCAGTGGCAGACGCTGTAACGGGAAAAGTCAGTATCAGCGCCAGAGTAAGAATTGCCAGCGCTGTCCTTCGCAGACCTCGAAACATCAGTCACCGCCTCCTTCCGCAGCCGTCTCAGCGTTTGCGTGGATGGCATCCCGAATCGTCTCCGCCAGCGCCCTTGCCTGCGCTGCATATTCGCGCTTTGCGTCAGTCGTCGTGTCAATGTCGGAATCGTCGTGGAGCTTATATTTGATGGAAATGGACTTATCGGACAGGTCGCCGATTGCGTCCGATTGGTCGGTGCCGATTTTGATACGAATATAGGCGGGCGTCAGGGTATCCGCCAGCGTTTCATCTTCCAAAAGCGCCGCACGGAGGTAATTGAGCTGTTCACCAGCAGGAATCTCCATCAACTTGGTGTATTCGTCGTAGATGCTGACCTGCTCCGCGTTCAGGATATCGCACACAATGACATTCTGCATTTCGTAGGTGTCAATGGAAACACTTTGATAGATGGTCGTCTGATGCGTCATTCCGGGAATGTCCGGAGAATCATCCGGGGCTTCCGTCTGCCGGACAGTCTCCTTTTTAATCGTCATATCAACTTTCGCGCCAAAATTGAGGAGAACGCTGGTCGCGGTTTCATCGTCCAGAGGGGCTGTCACATAGACCTTCCCCTGTTGCTCATTCACCCACGGATTCTTCGGCGGCGTGTATGCACTCGCCACATTGTTGTATGCGAGATACTGGCCGGTCGGGATATATGCGGTAGCATACTTGCCGATAAGGCTGGAAGCACGGTTATACTGGTAGATATTCGTTCCGCCCAGAGTAATTTGATTGTAGCTCTCTGCGCTGATGGTGGCGCTCTGAATGACATCTTCCGTGATAACATCTCCCGGAATCAGGTCCTGCTTGACCTGAATGACCTGTATCGTGTTCAAGGACGGGTCCGGTTCATCCACGGGTTCCTGATTTTCAATCGGCGTAGGGTTAGGCGGTGTATCATTGCCGCCGAAAAGCACACTGCTCGCAATGGAGCCGATGATGAACAACACCATCATCCCGCCGATGATGACAAGCAGCTTCTTCCTGGTCAGCGGAATTTTCTCAAATAGCGGCTGGTCCAGGGACTCTTTCAAGGCGTCCAACCTGCTCCTACCGTCCTCAGATTCATCCTCAACATCGGATTTGGCCTTCCTGCGCAGCCACCTCCTTTTCCCACTTTCCTCTTCCTCACCGTTCTCTTCTGCCGGAGCTTCCTCTTCCTGGGGCTTTTCCGGTTCTCTTTTCTTGACCCGCGCACGCTTGACCATCCAGTTTCCTTCCGAATCGAGATAGTAAATTTTCTCGTTGACTTTATCAAAAAAACCGGTCTGCGGCGTGCCGCCGAGCATGAACTGGCAGGATGGCAGTTTCTTGATTTCCTCTAACTCCTGCGCAGTAATTTTTACAGGTTCATTTGGCATCGGAATCCCTCCTTCTGTGCATATTTTATTATACCACTCAAATGTTTAATAGTCAATTTTTGCACAGCGGGTAAATTCCTGCTTCTATTGCAAGCAGAAGCCAAATCCGTTACTCAAGCAATATTTATTCATAGCAGTTGATTTTTCTCGACAATGTGTGGTATAATGTCCCGGCATGAAAGGAGGGAGTTTTTTGAACGAAGAAGAGAAGTTGAAAAACAAAGAGGTTTGCGATAAACTGACTGAGCTTTTTTCGAGAGACGTCCGGTCTATGACCAGACTTGGCGAGGCTTTTTTCAAGAAAGGGCGTAAACACAGCGGCCTTGGGAAATACTCCGACCTGTATGGCAAAAGCTATCCCCTTGCCGCAGATACCGAGACGAATTTCCGCTGTTCGCTGGACCGATTCTCAGAGAATGACAGCAATCGAATTTTTAACTTCCTTGCTGTCAGATACGGATTCAACTCTGACAGCCTGCGTCGAAAGCGCATTGTGTGGGCCAAAGGTGAGATTGAAGGATTGCTTCAAATTACCGGTCTGTCTTATCAGGAGTTCTTCCGGGATGTTCTGGGTATCTCCATTCCAATGCCGCCCCCCCAGGAGCATCAGTTGATAGACCGGATGGACAACATGGGCGATGCGTCCCTTGCAAAGCTGAAAGCTATCGTGGAAGACCTCGACCCGCATCTGGAGTGTGCGGAGGATGGCAGCGTTTACTCCATCCCCTCCGCCAGAATCAAATCTCTCGTGCGGTATAGGAAGGCTGCAACGGAAACCAACCGAGAGTTCATCCGGAAGCTGCACGGCGACACGGAGGGCACGATGCAGACCCTCTCTGTTCGCAGAACCGCCTTTAATATTCAGCAAGTCGTTGAGGCTGCGGAACTTATGGATGCGCCCCTGTTTTGGGTGCTGTGCTGTGAGAACTTCCCGCTGTATGCGAAGTGCATTGAAACCGACTATGTGTTTGCACTTTACAAATTTCTTTCTCTGGATAACCGCAAGCTGTTTCAGACAGCAGTGGAGTGTATTTCCGCCGCTGAAAGTGAGGTGACATCCAATGTCTGAAGAAAAGGTCCTTCCGTCAGAAAAAAATACCGCAGAGCGCCCCGCTCCCTTCGCTGCCATGAAAAACGAGGTCGAATTCACAAGCGGAATGGAGTCTGCCTCCGAGCAGGAGCAGAAAAAGGTCAAATCTATTCTGTTGGAAATTGAATCCGAGCTAAACGCCTACGACAGGGCAACCGGCTTAAAAAAAATAGCCTTCAGCAGAAACTTTCATATCCGTCCTGACCTTCTCGAAAAAATTCGCAGCATCAGCGATATCCGCATCCAGCGGGGCATCATCAATTATTACATTGATTCTGCGGTTCATATCAAGACCTCATATATCGCCAATATGATGGACGTCAAAAAGCGCGAGAACGGTCTGACAGCGAAGGAAATCGCGAGGACGTGCAGCATCACCGCATCCCTGCTGTCACGGGGCATCAAAGACGGAGCGATTCTGCTGCCGCCCGCTTCGATTGCCGCCTTCTGCGATATCGTAACCGGGCAGTCTGTGGCGGAGACCTTTTTCGGGATGCCGCCGAAAATCATGCTCCCCCTCAATCTTGCCGAGGTCGCCTACCGGCTCCAGATAACGACTGACGTGCAATTTGAAGCTGCGGAACGTATCGCGGAAGAGCACCATATTCAGAACATCGGCATGACGATTGACAGCGTGACTATGTGGGAGCGTTTTGTGGAGTACAATACGGACCGTGGGTTCACAGAAGGAAGCCTCGGTGCTGTCCCGCTCCGTCATTATGAAACCATCACACTGAGGAAACTTCAACAGGTTGCCGAAGCAGAAAAAACAGAGTCTGCCGCTCCGCAGACAGGGCGCGGACGCCGGAAAACCATGCCCACTCCGTCCGGCATCGCTCTGTTCGGATATCGGTACAACATTTCTCCCGACTACTTCCTCGCACGGGACTATGTGCTTCATAACCATGTCTTCATCCCAGGGCGTTTCTTTACCCATGACATCAACTCCGATACTCAGAAGTGCCAGGAGGTCATCGACCCGCGTATCAGACGTATCTTGGGCAGGCTGCTCTGTATGCCGACGGACGAGAGAATGGCCGTGTGCGGTGAAATCATCGCAAAAACGATATAGCCAAAGATAAGCGCCGCAGACAAATGCCTGCGGCGCTGTTTTCGTGTATTGGGTATCAGTAATAGCCCGCAGCGGACTCACTGCCGGAATCGACACCGCCATCCTGCGCGGCATCTTCCGCCCCTGCATCGGCTGTCTCTTTCGCATCAGGGACGCTGGGTTCGTCCTCACCTTCTGCGGTGTCTGTTTCGCCCTCTGGCTCCGTGTTGGTATTCTCTCCGCAGGCGGCGAAAATCGCAAGCTCGTCATCGGAAAGAGAGACGTTGTATCTTGCCGCTTTCGCCATCGCATCCTTGCCCAAACGGTCTTTCACGGCGTTCAGAGCAGTTAAAACCTTCTTCTTTGTTCCGTCATCCAGCACCACAGAGTATTCCTTGGTGGCCCTGCCCTTTCCTTCCTTGCAGGAAACGCAGACGTCGGAATGTGTGCTGAAAATGGCATTGATGTCGCTGACGATTTTGAGTGCGTTTTCGATATCTTTCAGGGCGCTTAACTGCTTCTCGTTGGCTTTAATAGTAGGCATTGTGCTGTCCTCCTTGTTCAGAAAAATGGCGCTTATTTACTATAGTCGCGATGGTTTGCTTCGGCCATGCCAAGGACTTGCAGACGAATTTCCGTCTTCCCCGGCTCGGTCGGGCGCTCAAAGCCCATGATTTGCATTTTGGGAGCGAAGTAAACGGTGTTGAAGTCGCCGGGAAACTGAATATTGACGGCGTAGATATCGCAATTCTCGTAGTTCCCGATATTCGTCTCATTCCCATCCGTTCCAATGAAGCGGAAAGCATAGGTGGTCGGAACCTTTTCAATGATGCAACTCTTGGCAGCCTTCTTCCAGTTTTCATCGGTGGCGGCAATGCCGCCCTTCGTCTTGAGATATTCGACTGCTTGTGCAGCGAGGTCATCCGCACTCTCCCCCGTTCCGTCCAATTCGCCGGTTACTGTGATGTTGTTATCGGTGAGAGATATCAGGGAGTGGCTGTTCGTTGCGGGGTCGTAGGTAATGGTCGCCTTGCAGACCGCCAGCAGCTTTCCGGTATTGATTTGCACGATGCGAATATAAAGGACGGTGCCGCCATCATCGTCATTGAGTTGCAGCTCGGAACGAGACCACTTCACACCATAATCCACCGTGTTGTGAAACGCCGCAGGAACCGCCGTATTGAACTTATCATCCTTGAATACGAGATTCGCTCTGTTGCTGTTCAGCTTATCTGTCGGTTCAGCGCCTTCCCATTCGGAATACGACAGTTCCGGGCTGCTGGACATGATGTAAAAGCCAATCTGCTTATCCGGTCTGGCGGCAGCTTCCGAAGAGCTGGGGTTCAGATAAATGGCATCGCTGGTATCCGTCTCTACGCCGAGATACAGCGTCCCGCTGCCATAATTGAACGACAGAACTTTGTCGTTCTTATATGTGCCGACCGGCACATCGTCCTCCGTATTGTCCCCGAAATCCTCATAATCCTCCAGCGGTGGTTTGTCGCTAATGCCCGGATTGGAAGTTCCTGAGTTATTGGGAACCTGAGAACCGGAGTGGTCTGGTTCCTGAGAATCCTCTCCGTCTGTGTTTACAGAATCCGCAACAGAATGCTGCGGTCCGCTTGGCGTGTCGTTGTCCTTCTGACAGCCACGGCCGATTAGGATAACGAGTGCGCATAGTGCGGCAACGGCAGCGACAGCTCCTGCAATATGCAGAGCTGCTTTAGTTCTCGGATTGGTTATTTTCATAATGACAGCCTCCTGAAATTTTTGGGAAACGGAAGAGCGGAATCTTCCGGCCAAAGCTGTTCGTTTAGAATGTCGATGAAGATTTGCCGGAGCGGGATGCCTGTCTCCGCAGAGAGCTTCCGACCGATGTCAAGCGTCATGTACCGTTCTCCGCGCAAGATTCTGGATAGATATGGCCCCGATACTCCTATTCGCCCCGCCAGCTTGTTTTGGGAGCAACGATTCATTCGCATCCACTCCCGAATACAGGCATAGGGCCGCCGCGTGCCAAAATCAATAAATGAATCAGGATTTAGGCGGGAGTACATCGGCATACAGCTCCTTTAATGGGATACCGGTCATATCGGAAATGCGTTGGCCCAGTTCTGCGTCCATGTGCCGGTAGCCCGCAAACACATCCTTGAGTCGGGAAATCGGAATGCCCAACTCCGCCGCAAATGTTCGCTGCGAGTAGCCGTGTGAACGCATCCACTTTGCCAGAGCGTTATAATACTTTGGGCGGGAGGAAACGACTCGGCGTCCGCTGATGTAGTAGAACAACTGGAGAATAGTTTCCTCCGTGACGCCGTATCTCTCGGCAATCTCCTGCGGGCTGTAACCGCTGATGTAATCGCGGCAGTAGGCTTTCACCTGCTCCTCCGTTATGTCCTTTGGGCGGGTAACAGGTACGGAACGTCCCGAACGTGGAAATTTCCGAATGAATGTATAGATACACTGCTTGGTAAAGCCTGTAATTTCAGAAATTGAGATGACAGATTCCCCGCAGAATTTCAGCCTGCAAATTTCAAGTTTTGTGTTCATATCCATAGTCAAATTCCTCCAAACGGGGCGGCACGCCGATAGGCGTCCACCAGAACCAGCGCCGCAAACATACAGACCAGCGCCACACGAAACACATACTCCTGCCAATTCTCCAACATACTCCCCCGCCCACTCGCCGTTTTAACATTGCCGAAATGGAAAGTCAGCGGAATGGGCCAGAAAAGCCGAACGCCGCGTGGGTTGAAGCAGTCCAGCAGCAGATGCGATGCACCGCCGATGCAGAACGCGAGACCGAAAAACGCCATTGAAGGAAAGATACCACGGATAATAAAGTACAGCAGAAGCAGAAACCAGACGCTGTGGCAAAAAGTTCTGTGCCCGAAGCACTTACTGCAAACGGAAGCAACAGGCTTGACCATCGCGCCGGCTTTACTCTTTTTCCCTTGGTCGATATCCGGTGCAAGGCTGCCAAGTAGTGAGGCGGTCAACACTCCGAAAAACTCCGGAGTTGTAAAGGGCTTGAGTCCAAGTTCCTGTTCGGATGCTGCCAAAGTCAGCAGCATGGCAGCGACCGCGCCGCCGACCAGATGTGTCTTATATGTCATCTGTCCAGCCCCTCCCCAAACGTGAAATTCGGTCCGTATGGACTGTTCGGGTCGTCCTGCATAACAAGGGAAGCCGTGAACTTCGTACCGTTCTTTTTCAGCAGAGTGGTTTTTCTCACGGACTGTCCCAGTAGGAATGCCCGGACATCCTTTGCCGTGAAAGTGGTCTTGCTGAGCATTTTCAGCTTAGATTTCTTCCAGATAACAAAACCACAGCCATTCTCATGCCCGCTGCATGAAAAGCCGGACGGAAACTCTGTCACATCACCGCCGCAACGCGGACATCTGCCAAGAACCTCCTTTTCGTCCTGCTCCGGGAACACGAAGCCGGGACCGTACTCGCTACTGGCGTCATCCAACAGGAACAGTTCACTCTCAAAGTGGTTCCCTGCCTTGGATGTCAGCTTTTTTAGCTTTACACTCTTTCCGCTCTTCTTTTTTCCATCCGGCAGGCTTACCCACGGTTCAGACAGCCATGCCTTGACGTTGGCTGCCGTAATGACACAATCCTTCATCAGCGAAGTTTTCTGTGTCTTCCAGATAATGAACTTGCAGCCTTGCTTATAGCCAGAGCAGCCGAAACCCCGTTTGCCTTCAATGACAGCGCTTCCACAGCGGGGGCATACGCCGAGTATCTGTCCACGCCCAGAAGCGGCCGCAAGCTGACTGCGCAGCTCCTCAGATAGCAGTGGGTACTTGGTATGTACGATAGTTCGAACAGTCTCCAGAACGCTGTTTGTCAGAATGTGATAGTCGTCCTTGCCTGTTCGGACATCCTCCTGCATGACCCACCAATAGGCTGTCATGTCCGCTTTCTTCACTTCGTCCGGCAGGATACGATAGAACTCGCGGGCCTTTGGCGTGGAGATAACGCGCTTGCCGTCATCCTCCAGATATCCGTGATTCACAAGTCCAACAACAATAGCCGCTCTCGTTGCAGGTGTTCCGATAGAGCCATTCTCTCCCTGCTTGCCTTTATCTTTCTCCTTCAGGAGCGCCTTGACTTCGTTATCCTCGACGTACTTGGCAATGCAGGACATATCGGCAACAAGCGTGTTCTGCGTATATCGCACGGGAGGCTTCGTCTCTTTCTCCACCACGCTCGCGTCGAGGACGTCGCACTGATAGGTTCCAACAGGGACTGCGCACAGGGCGCTCTCCTCGTTACGGATACCGTCCTTTTTGAAGAGCGTCAGGTATCCCATCTCGATGATTTTGGATGCAGAAGCGCTGAGCGTACCCCCATCTTTCAGTTTGACAGTAAGTGCCGAGCGCTCTTTCTTCGCGGGCGGCATGAACTGTGCCATGTAATACTGGCAGATGGCGAGGTAAACCTTGCGCTCAGGCTCCGTCATTGCGTGGATATCCACGCTGATATTCTGCGGGATAATGGCCGTGTGTGCTTCCCCACTATCCGTCGTGTACTTATCGTTGAAGCACTTGGATTTCAAAGTCATATCCAGCTGTTTCGGGCGAAACCCGATGTTGCGGATAACGGCATCCATTGTGGGACCGGATTCGGCATACTGCGTTTCCGTGAGGTATTGGCAGTCGGTACGGTTGTAGGAAATAGCCTTGTACTTCTCACGCAGGGACTGGGTAATCTCCATAACCTCCTGCGGTTTGTAGCCAAACTTTGAACCGCAAAAGGATGTCAGCTTACCGAGATTGAACGGAAGCGGAGCATCCTCGCTCACCGTCTTCCGCGTTACTGTGACGCCATTGAGCGTTTCGTCCTTGAGCATATCCGCCCTGGACTGGGCGTAAGTCCTGCTGAGCATCCGCCCATCAGTCAAATTTGCGTCATCTTTTGCCGGCGTATACTGCGTGTCGATTCGCGCACCGTTGACGTCCAGTACCGCCGTCACGTCGTAGTACAGCGTCTTTTTGTGGCTTTCTATCTGCTCGTCTCTCGCACATACAAGCCCAAGCGTAGCGGTCTGCACACGGCCGACGGGAAGATTGACCCCGTTGAGTGCGGAGAAATAGCGGCTGAGATTAAACCCCACAATGGCGTCCGCGACACTTCTGGCATAAGCGGACCAGCCGGAATTTTCATGCAGGCGGTTGTCCGTTAGGCTCTTGAGCGCCCTGCGCATCCCCGCTTCCGTTAGGTCAAGTGTGTCAAGCCGATATGCTTTACCCTTGTAGTGAAACCAACGCAAAACCTCGTCAATGAGCAGCTGCCCCTCTTCATCCGGGTCTCCGGCATGAATGACATATTCGCACTGCTTGAGCAGACGTCCGATTTCATTGAGGCGTTCCTCTGGAGGTGAATCCTTGTGCTTTGCATCCGGCTCCTTAACCTTGAGGCCCCAGTCATCGAAATAGATGGGGAGAAGACTGATGTTCTTGCGGTCCTTATAGCACTCGTCGTAATCCTCCGGCTCCTTCAGCTCCAATAAGTGTCCAAATACGGATATCAGCGTATAGTCCCCGACGGTCATATAGGTACTGCCCTGTAGCGACTTACGCGGCCCGTCAAGAGCGTCCGCGATTGCCGATACCAGAGCAGGCTTTTCAGCGATAATCAATTTCAAAGTAAAAAGCCCTCCTATTGCTTTTTACTTATTATACCACGTTACGTCTTTGTTGTCAATTTTCAGCGTATAGAAACGCTCCTTTGAGCCAAATGTTGCTGAATCGCAAAACGTGTACCCCCTATTTTCTCCGATTGCGTCGATTTCGGCAAAAAATAAAAAAGCCAGCAAGGCCAGTCATACCAATGGTTTCAAAGGACGCGCAGATACAAAGTCGAAAAACGTGTACCCCCTATTTTTGCAAAAAACAGGCCCACGGGACGCGATGTCGGAGGCGCTCTGTGAACGGGACAGTCTCCCGGAACGGCAGCTCCCAGTTTTCAGATGCGTACAGTTGTGATTTCAAGCAGTTAGACATTTCCAATTTGCACCGAAAAAGTTGCAAAAATCCGTGTTTTTGCTTTCTTGGAAGTCGAAAAACGTGTACCCCCTATTTTTCCGAAAAGTCGAAAAACGTGTACCCCCTATTTTTCCGAAAATTTCCATTAAAATCGTTATCTGATATTTTTTATGTAAACTTTTCAATGCCTTTTGTTGCAATGGATTCAAGCTCTTTTTTCGTTATCCTCGCGTGCGCACGCGCACGCGCACGCACGCACGCGGAAATGTTTCTTGTTAGTATTACTTAGTATCCCATGTATAGTAAGACGAAATGAAATAAAATATTTGCAATGTTTATTTTCCTCCAAAAAGTTCTGATAATAGACCTGAATAGTTTTACTATATCGGAAAATAAACATTTGCAACACGCCGTTATCTTTATGCTATCTTGGATAATTGTTATCGGTCTGGGGAGAGCTAAAGCTCTCCTCCTAAGAAGTTCTAACTTTTGTATAATAGGCGTCCCAAAAATTTTGAAATTTCGGGGAGCCGAAAACCTGCGCAAAGTTCTTTTTCCCGCCCGGATGTTGCTCGACCCCTTCCGAACGCAGAAACTCCCCCTCTATGTACCTTCTCCAGACCTAAACCTCCAGGCTGAAAGAATTGCCGCGAACGTTCACAAAGCAAACGCCCGGTGACGTTTTGAAATTTTTCAACAATTTCTTGCGCTAAGTTGTGCTTGTGTGGTATAATAGGCGGGCAATCTTGAAAGGGGGATTTTCATGTTTGATTTTGATGCGGGTAAAGAACGGCTTTCTATCCTGAGCAAGTATGTCCGTCTGCCGCGCAGTGCCGAACACGGTGAGGTCACGGCATCACTTTTGTATGAACGCCTTGTCATGGCCGCTATCGCTGCGTCTAAGACTGAAGAGGATTTGGGCAGAATCTTTTCCTTCTCGTGGGACACTGTGCGTTATTTGACCAATATGAACCTGTCCAATGACGATTTTGCCAAGCTGACGCTTGCCATCTTTGACCGGCGACCCATTCCCTGCCTGTTTGTCCAGCAAAAGACCGGGGACTGGTTTGAAATGCCGATGATTTGCGCTATTGAATGCGGTGAAGATGCAGGTGTGCATTTTCGCCTGAATGAATTCTTCATCAAAACCTGTGTCCCAGGCGGCCACAGACGCGCTGCAAGCGCCGCGTCACTCTATGGCGTGTCCGTATCCCACCGACTCCATACGCTGCTCACAGGGGCACTGGAGGCTGGAGAAATGGTCATTTCGTCTGAGAGGCTCAGAGAGGTTCTCCATCTCGGCCAAAAAGAACCTGTCGCCTATCCGGAGAAGTACAGCCGGTATAAGGACCTGTTCCGGAAGGTTATTCGCCCCTGCTGTTTGGAGCTGACCGGCATGACGGACATTTGCGTGAAGTCTGTCGAGCCGATTGGAGTAAATTGGGAGAAAGCTCCGAGCCTGAAGGTTGCCACAAAATTCGTTGTGGAGCGGCAGCCGGTATCTTTGCGTATTCCAAAACTCTGTATTGGGGAAATCACGCCTTGTGATGATGCGGCCATGGGAACTGCATATCAGCAAGTGGAAATATGCGCATGAGCGCCGGGGAGGAAGAGAAATGAACGCAAAGGACAAACCGAACGGTTCCAAATCAACGCTGCAATCGACATCGCATCTTGTCGTACAGGGAAATTCCCTTGTCCGCAGCTTTATAACGGAAATGTCGGTCAACCAGCTCAAGTTGTTCTATTACCTGCTTGGGACCGTTGAAAAGAACGACAACTCGTTCTATGTCGTTGACGTGGACTACAAAACGCTTTACCGTCTTACGAACGGTGATTACACCGCCGGATATGGAAAGAAGTACGTTGACGCTCTCTTACGCGAGGCGGTGGAGAGCAAGCTCACACCGCTCAAACCCGCTGCGTGGAAGGGCAAATTGCCAAGGCGCCTGACGTGGTTCAAACTTCTTGCCGTCACAAGTAGATATGGGCGTTCGTCCGCTCGAATCGTCCTGGAAGAATGGCTTGCGCCGTTCCTGCTTCATCAGCAGAAGAATTTTACAGCGTTTCAGTTTGCTGATATTTCACAAATGACTGGTCTGAACGCTCTAAAGCTCTACCCCCTCTTTTGCTCCTTCAAGAGTATGGGTTCTTGGGAAGTCGGGTTCTCCGAATTGAAGTGTCTGCTGGGACAGTGTGAAGCGTATTCTGCATACAAGGTCTTTTATAAGCGTGTGCTCGCTCCTGCTATCAAGGAAATAAACGAGCGGACCGGCATCAACGTGGTCTGCGAGTCCATTCGAAGCAAGGAGGACAGGAGAAAGGTCGGCAGTATCCGCTTCACGATTACAGAGAAGCCGAACTTCAAGAAATCCGCTCCGCCTCGCGTGAAGATAGCCCTTGTCCAAGATGGTGATACTTTCATCCGTGTTATCCGCGCTGCGTAGCACTTGAGAATTCAAGAACCGGGGAGTTTGGGTTCTTTTCTTCCTGAGAATCCTTTGTTGCGGCTGGCATTGCCATACGCGCCCGCATATCGTTTTGTACCTGCTATGGAGTTGCTCCGGCAGGGCTTTGTCATCTTTGGGGTTCTTTGGAACCCGTAATCCACGGCTCTCCAGTTCCGCCGCTCTTAGGTTCTTCCGTTCCACGGTGCTCAGGTTCTCGTATTTGCCTCTTTTCATTTGCCACGCTGTATCCGTTTTTTTCAAAAGTGCAAACTCGTGGGCGCACTTTTCTGCCCGTAGCGGCGCGGGTGGTGGGTTCCTCAGTTCTTGTATTCTTGAGTTCCTCGGTTCTTACATTCTTGAGTTCTTCGGTTCTTTGGTTCTTTGATTCTCTGTCCAGCTTCTCACTCAAACTCTCATGTTCCGAGGTTCTCAAACACCTATATTCTCAAGAATCGTAAAGTCTCAGAAAGTAATTCAGCGGCTCACATTTTGCTGGAAATCCTTGCAATTCCAGACATTTTATGCTATAATAGTTGTGGCGCTACCGAGAAACGGCAAGCGGTTAGTCCCCTGTATTCCCGCAGGGGCGCTTCTTGCTCCCCTGTTCTAAAAGAAAGGGGGGCTATTCAATGAGTACATCCGAAGTATTGCAACTTTGTCTTGTTATCATTGGTATTTGTGGTCTGTTTTTGCAGGCGTATAAAAAGAAGTAACCGCCCCTGCCCCCAAGCACGCGGTTACTTCTGTAACACTGTAAGGGGACTGACCGTTTGCCGGTAGCGCCCCTGTTTCTAATGTCAGTATAGCCCACTCTCGTGAAAAAGTCAACATTGAATTCTCTGTTCCAGATTCTTCGGTTCTCTGATTCCTGTCCTCTCAGGTTCTTTGCTTCTGTCTGAGCGGCATCTCTGCAAATCTGCTGGTTTTTGAATCTGTCTGTGCGGCCGCGATGCGGCTGCTCTCGGTCTGCGGCGGAACTTGTCTACCCGTATTCTCAGGTTCTTTGTTCACATTCTGCGAAGAAATGCGAAATTCGTTGCAATCCCAATGCTTGTGTGCTACCATGTCCACGGCGCAGCCGTCATCTTCCGGGCAAAGAGGCGGCAAGGTTGCTCCTCCTCAGACCCTATAGTTTTCAAGTTCTTGCGCTCCTAAGTTCTTAGGTTCTCAAATTCCAGGGAAGTGATTATTGACAAACGAGTTAATGTGTGGTATAATAACACCATAGAAAACAAGGGAGTTATCTCCCGCCATTTCTCAATATTAAATCAAGAAAGCGAGGCATCTCTATGAAAACTAAGTGTTCCTCCCGTATGAAGGCGCTGCTGCTCGTTCTGGCAATGGTGCTTTCCCTGTTCTGTGTCAGCATCGGCACGGCGCATCCCCGCTTCACCGATGTCCCTGATTCCTTCTGGGCTTCCAAGGAGATTGCCTGGGCGGTTGATAAGGGCGTTGTGAACGGCACGTCTGCCACGACCTTCAGCCCGAATGACAAAACCCTGCGCGGCCAGATGACCGCTATTCTCTACCGTTATGCCGGCGAGCCTGCCGTGAGCGGCGCTTCCTCTTTCTCCGATGTGAAGTCCTCCATCTACTACGCAAACGCTGCAAGCTGGGCGCAGAAGAATAACATCCTGATTTCTACTGTCTCTGGCTCGAATAAGTTCCTCGGTGACACGCCCATCAGCCGTGCTGAGTTCTGCGCGATGGTCTATAACTACGCCGGCTATAAGAGCATTGACCGCAAGACCGCCTCTACCGCTCCTTTCAGCGATGTGAAGGGCCTTTCTTCCGAGCTTCTCACCGCTATCAACTGGGCGTATGCCAACGGCATTGTGAACGGCGTTGATAAGACCCACTTCTCCCCCAATTCCACCCTTACCCGCGCACAGGCCGTCGTGATGCTCTATCGCTATGAAGCCAAGTTCGCTTCCGGTGGCGCGGAAACCAATCCCTCCACCGAGATTCCCACGAAGCCCGACGGTACGACCAAGACCTATACCGGCGCTGATGTAACTGCCGAGTACAAGTCTAAGGCTGTTGGTGCTCTCGGCTCCTACTTTGAGGTCAATGTTCCCGTTGGCCAGAAGGTTTACTTTAAGGTGTCCGATAGCTCCGGCAAAATCCTTGGCGTCAATATCAAGGACTGCAATGGTTTTTATAACCATACGACCGACATTGGCTTTGTCGGGATTGATGTGGATTCCAGCAGCGTCATGGTCGAGGGTTACAAGGCTGGCACTATGGTTGTGAGCCTGTTCAAGTCCGATGAAACGAATGGTACGCTCAGCACCGTCGTTATCCGCGTCGGTGGTTCTACCTGCTCCGTCGCCATTACGACGCCCAGCGGCACCTCTACTAACCCCGGCGGTACTGGCAATCAGGGTGGCGAGTTCGACTATAACTCTGTTGACTTCAATGCCAATATGGATATCCGTAATGAAATTGTCCGTCTGACGAACGAGGTTCGTAAGGAAAACGGCGTTGCTGAGCTTCCTACGGATTCCGCCGTGATGAATGCGGCGCAGGCTGCGGCGGAGTATTATGCGATGTCTGGTGATGGGTGGAAGGGACATAATCTGAAAATTGAAATTCAGTGCAGCAAAGACGCCGGTATGACTTATGGATTTTTGTCAAATGTTACTGGGATTTCAAGTAACCGGAATGTCGCATCTCGCGCAGTCACAAATTGGAAAAACTCCAGTGGTCATTTTCAATCCATGGTAGATGCGAGTAATGATAACATTGGTGTTGGTGTTGCAGTAGACGAGAACGGGTACTGGTGGTGTGTTCAGTTCTTTGGGGATTACAGTTCCGGAAACACTTAAATATAATCCTGTGTAGTAAAGAAGGGGCCGACAACAAATTGCTGTCGGCTCCTCTTTCATTCTTTTATATCGAGTCAAGATTTTCTTCAAATAATATGTTCAAAAAAGCCATTTATTGAATTATTGGATAGTATAATTGTGAGTAATGGGAAATAAGATATTAGGAAATCCAAATAGTGCTGAAAAATCGTTAAGCATCGAAAAATCTTCTCAAATGTGGCAAAATATAGCATGAAAGGCGGCGATTTCATGGAGCATAGTTACAGATTTCGTATCTACCCTACGAAAGAGCAAATGATTCAGATACAGCGAACCTTTGGATGCTGCCGCTTCGTCTATAACTATTACCTTGCCAAGCGTATCGACGCCTACAAGTCTGATAAAACGACACTTGGCTACAAAGCCTGCTCCGCTGATATGACCGCCTTGAAGAAACAGCTTCCATGGCTCGGTGAAGTGGACTCTATCGCGCTGCAATCGTCCCTGCGGGATTTGGATACCGCCTACCAGAACTTCTTTCGTCGTGTAAAACAAGGTGAGAAGCCCGGTTTTCCTTGTTTCAAGAGCAAGCGAAAGCACCGCCGCAGCTACAAAAGCAAATGCGTCGGCACCAATATCAAGGTGCTGGACGGTGCGATGCAGCTCCCGAAGCTCGGCAATGTCAAGTGCCACGTCAGCCGCAAGGTGGAGGGCCGAGTGCTCTCTGCTACTGTGTCACAGGAAGCCAGCGGCAAATACTATGTTTCCCTTTGCTGTACCGACGTGGACATCAAGCCGCTGCCAAAGACCGGAGCCGCTGTCGGCATAGACCTCGGCATCAAGGACTTGGCTATCACATCGGATGGCGTGAAGTACGACAACCTCCATAGCTACCGACGCAATCTCAAGAAGCTGGCCCGCCTCCAACGGCAGCTCTCCCGAAAATCAAAGGGGAGCTGCAACCGTGAGAAAGCTCGCGTTAAAATTGCGCGGTTACATGAGCATATTGCTAACCAACGGAATGACGCCATCCATAAGATGACGACGCAGCTTGTGCGGAGCAATGACATCATCTGCATAGAGGACTTGTCCTCCAAAAACATGATGAAGAACCACAAGCTCGCGCTCCATGTTGCGGACGCCGCATGGGGCGAAATCCGCAGGCAGCTTGCCTACAAGGCTGACTGGTATGGCAAGGAACTCGTCATCATCGGCAGGTTCTTCCCATCCAGCCAGACTTGCGGCTGCTGCGGATGCCGCAACAAGGAGGTCAAAGACCTCAGCATCCGGTTCTGGACCTGCCCGCAATGCGGCGCATTCCATGACCGCGATATCAATGCGGCTCAGAACATCCTTGAAGAAGGGCTTCGCAAGCGGGCGTCCGCAGCCTGATATACTTTCTGCTCATGGTAGGGCGGGACACGCCCGAACCAATACGCCTGGGGAGACCATGTAAGACCTCGCTCGTGCAGGCTGTGGTCGTTGAACCAGGAATCCCCCGGCTTTAGCCGTGGGGAGTGTCAAGAACGCTTTGCCGGAAATCGCCAAGAATGTCGCTGAACCTCTCAGCAAGGTGGATAAAATCACGATGTACGGCGAAGGCAACAGCGCGAAGCTGCTGGGTGACATCATCAACGGCACCACACAGGTCACAGAGGGCCTTTCTTCCGGAATGGGGTTGGATATTAAGTCTCTTATTGCCGGAGCCATCGGCGGCAAGCTCACGGCCCAGCAGACCTCTCCTGTCATCGTCATGGACAAGCCGGACAATAC
>ENA-OOXY01000578-OOXY01000578.1-human-gut-metagenome-genome-assembly--contig:-NODE-578-length-32894-cov-2.539146_pt1 | contig 32894 bp, 8 predicted proteins | sample MGYA00241593_ERZ501355 | MGnify/ENA primary metagenome ERZ501355 (study PRJEB25962, sample SAMEA2042739) | human gut metagenome | biome: human gut; feature: human-associated habitat; material: faeces... | reverse complement strand
ATTTGTGACATATCTATTTTAAACCTATAATTTGAAAAAAATTTGCATTTTGCCCATATTTTGTTCAATTTAAAAGCCAGTATAAACAGCTAAATTATTATTTTCTAAATTTATATATAATCGTTTTCTTTAATAAAATAATTTACTTTTGACAGACCTTGCCTATAAGTTCATACTATATTGTATGAATTTTTTACTCTAAATATTCAAAAATAATAAAATTATTACAAAACAGAAAAAATCCTAGGGAAATCAAGAAAAATAAATATGAAACAAGATTTACATAAAAATGGTAAAACACTAAAATGCCTAAAAATAAGCCTTTATTCGACTCTAAATTTTAACATAAAATATCTCACAACAAATTACGTGCAAAAAAATGTAATAAAAATTTAATAAAAGTGCTTTTAACCCTTTCCGCAAGCGAATTTCAGTTGTACGCTAGGCAAGGAAAAAATATCCATTGCAAAACATAAATAAAAAATGTAATAATAAATATATATAACTTATGAGTGAAAATAGGAGGAAAAATATGCAAGCAAAAATATCTAAGTTTATAGCCGCAGTATTGGTCTTAGTAATTGTATTTGCAAATTCGTGGTCGGTAGTAAGCTATGCTGCAGAAGTATTTTTAAGTGAAAAGGAGTTAGAAAATCAAAACACTACATCAAAAGATGGAAGTGTAGATTTTGATGTGCAGTATACCAATGGAAAACACAGTGCAACATTAAATATTGACGAGAAAAATACCAAGCTAAATATTGCTGTATCATTAAAAAAGAGTGGCTATGTTAAAGATCTTGCAATAGATTTTTCTTCTTCAAACTTTGAAATAGCTCAAATAAATGATGAAAATACAAATGAAAATGGTAATGCAGCCCAAACAACAGTGGCTAAAAAGATTCAGAATTTTGATGCAGAAAACAAGAAAATTATATTCGGACAGACAACAAATAAAGAGCAAATTTCAGAGCAAATATATATTAATCCAATCATTAAAGAGGAGATAGACGAAGACAATTTTAGCAAGGATAATAAAATTAAACTTACTTGCACATTTGTAAATACAGATGCAAAAGAAACAAAGATTGAAAAAGAAATAGTTCTTCATACAGAGTGGACTGCCAAAAACGTGGAAACAGAATTAAACTATGAAACAATCAAATATATTCCATATGCAACAGAAAACGAGAGCAAAGTAATTATACAAGGCAAAATAACATCAAAGGTAAAAGACTATTTGCTACCTATAAAAGAAACAAAAATAAATATAGATATTCCAAAAATGGCAAACGAATATCCAGAAAAAGTTATTGTAATAAATAGTACAGAAGAAACGACAAAAGAGCTTGATGTGAACGAGGCTATATATGATCAAAAAACAGGCAAACTAGTAATAGATGAAAACAATAATGCCGAGAATAATAAAATACAATGGCAAAAAGATAAACCACAAGAGTATACAGTTACATATATCTATTCAACAAAAGTATATGAAAACATAAAAGACAAAATAGTTAAATTAAGTTATCAACTTGATTCTGAAATTATATTATATGGTAATAAAAATTTAATAGTGAAAGCAAAAACAACAGCTGAAAAAGAGCAAAAAGAAAAATTAGGTGAAATTGCAGAAATTACATCAAAAAAATTAACTAATGACAGTATTTATAAAGGATACATGTACAATAATAAGGTTGCAGCAGAAGAAAATAAAAAAGAAACCGAAATTTCAAATAAATATACATTAAATATTGCATATTCAAATCTAATAGATTCTTTTACGATATCTCAATATGAAGATAAATTTACAACTGTAAAGGACCAAGAATATAAAGCCAATAGTTATAATAAAAAATTAAAATTATCAAAACAAGAATTTGATAATGTCTTTGGAGAAGAAGGGAAAATAGAGATTCAGTCTAAGGATGGAACCCTTCTTAGCACAATAGATAAAGATACAAAATCAGAACAAGATGAAATAGAGGTGGATTTATCAACATTTAAGGCTGAAAGTATAATAATGCAAACTTCAAAACCACAAGTAGAAGGGAACCTAAATTTTGAAATTACTAAAGCAATTACAAAAGATAGTGATTATAGTAAGGAACAAATAAAAGAATTTGCAAGTTTAAAAACTACTATGAATGTGATTGCAAAAAATTCGGATATAGATGTACTAAATGAAAATACAGAAACTGTTACAAAATTAGAAGAACCAACTCAAAAGATAGGAATAGCAATAAATAATGATAGATGGTCAACAGTAACGACAAATGAAAATATTGTAGTAAGTGTTGTATTAGAGAATGATAGTGCAGATGATATTATGTATGTAAATCCATGTTTTAAAGTTACTTTGCCAAAAAATATTGAAAATTTAGAAGTTGAATCTGTACAATCTCTTTTCAGTGATGAATTAAAGGTTGTGGAAATAAAAACATATGATAACGATGATGGAACAAAAACAATAGAAGCTAAACTAGAGGGAGAACAAACAATATATAATAACCCAACAGCGCGTGGTGCAACAATCATGTTTGCTGCGAATATAACATTAAATAAACTGACACCAACAACCAATACAGTGTTGAAAGTTGAAGTTGAAAATGGCGATGAAAATAAGACAACAGCGAAAAATGAAATTGCAATTAAATATGTTGCACCTACTGGAGTAGTTGCTACTAATAGTGTTACTGGATATAATGAAGATGAAAAATTAGAAGCTATAAATGGAGAAGCGAAAGTTGCATTAATAGCTGCAAAGTCTGCAGAAAAAGAATTAACATTTGAGATGAATGTAATAAATAATTATGAAAATACATTAGAAGATGTAATAATTTTAGGAAGAACTATGTTTAAGGGGAATAGGAATGTAGATACATTGCAAGACTTAGGAACAACCATGGATATACCTTTATCATCAGAAATCACAACAAGTGGAATTCCAACAGAAAACATAAAAATTTATTATTCTACAAATGCAAATGCAACAAAAGATTTAACAAATGCAGATAATAATTGGAAGGCTGAAGTAACAGACTATTCAAGTATTAAATCTTATATGATAGTTCTAGAAAATTATGTATTACAAAGTGGAAGTATCTTCAAATATTCATTTAAAGCAAAAGCACCTGCAAATTTGGATTATAACAATACAGCGTATGAAATGTATGGAGTATATTTTAAGAATAATAAGAGTACAGGAACAATTGAAGATAAAACAATTGCAACAAAAATTGGACTAGAGACAGGTAAAGAAGCTGTTATAGAAGCAACACTAGAATCTACAATTGGTGAAGGTGGAAGTGTAAAAGCAGGAGAAAATTTAGAATATATAGTTACAGTTACAAATAATGGATCAATAGATGCTGATAATACTACCATTAATATAGAGATTCCAAACAGCTTGGAATATGTACCTGCAAAAGGTGAGAATTACAAGTTAAGAACAATAATGCCACTTCAAAAATTTACGGATATAGAAGAACCTGATTGGGATAGTATAGATTGGTCAAAGGCTGGTATTACAAAAGAAGAGGCAATAGCAATGTGGAAAAAACAAGCTGAACAACAGAAAATACAAATGGAGCAATACAACAAATGGGTAGAGGAACAAAAGGCTCAAGGAGTTGAATTTGACGAAAATATAACAGAACAAAAGAGAATTCTAGTAATAACAATTGGCAAGATAAGTAAAAATAATACTATTAAGAAAAATATCATATTTAGTACAAAACACCTAGGAAGTACTGCAGAAGATGAAGAAGTAAAATTAAAGGCCACAATTGAGTATAATGAAGACATGAAAAAAGAGACAAATGAAGTAACTAATATTATTAAAATTGAATATTTTAATGTAACAATTGAAGCTAACAATGAAGAAAAAATAAAAGTAGGAGACACGTATCAATGCATAATAACCGTTAGTACAAATGATTTTGAAAATAGTGCAACAAATGCAATACTAAAATTTAATTTACCAGAAGAAATGGAATATAAGTCAATTATATATGATAGTGGTAAAATTCCGAATAAAATAACTACAAAAGGTAATGTCCTAGAAGTAAATATAGGAGAAGTAAGTGGAAGTAATATAAAGAAACTAATCTTAAGTTTAAACGTAAAAGACTTACCTACTAATGTTTACAAAAAAGATATAACCATTAAGGGAACTATAGAGGCTGATGGAAAGAACGCTGAAATGATACCAGAACTAACAGATACAATTAATAAAACTGGAGTAAGCATAGTTCAAAGTTGTAATATTCCAGCCAATACAACGATAGCAGCTTCAGAAAAGTACACATATACATTTACTATAACTAATTTATCAGATATAGCAATAGATGAAATTACATTAATTGATAAGTTACCAGAAGAAGTACAAATTAAAAGTGTGGAAACAATATATTCGGATGGAACAAAAAGCACAGAAGTTACTATTGGTGAAAATGGAGAAATTCAAGTAAATATTGATTTAGAAGAATCTGGGTATGCAAATGTAAATATAGAGGTAATGGCTAAATCACTATCAAAGGACACAAGCATAACAAACAAAGGAAAAATTACACATGAGAATATGCAAGATATTGAAAGTAATAGTATAACTCATATAATTGAATTATTTAATAAAGATAATATAAATCCAGATACCCCATCTTATACAAAAAAAGTAACAGGAACGGTATGGTTAGATAAAAACAGAGATGGTATAAAAGATGGAGAAGAAGGAAAAGTTGCAAATGTAACAGTGTTGTTATTAGATCAAAATGGAAATATTGTAAAAAACAAAAAAAATTCAGATTGTATAGTAACTACTAATGCTGATGGAAATTATTTATTTAACTATTTAAATAGTGGTTCATACACTGTAGTATTTTTATATGAATCTTCTTTATATAGTGCAACTGTATACCAAAAAGAAGGTGTAGATGAAAGTATAAACTCTGATGCAGTTGATAAAACTGTAGTCTATGACGGTGTACAAAGGGTTGCGGGTGTTACCGAGACAATAAAAGTAAGTTCGGAAAACATTTACAATATAGATCTAGGACTAATAGATAATGCAAAATTTGATTTAAAGTTAGATAAAACTGTAAGAGTAATTACAACTAATAATAGTAAAGAAGTAAAAGAACATGTATACAATAATAAACTTGCAAAAATAGACTTTGAAGCAAAATATATAAACCAATCATCAATGGTAATTGAATATTCTTTAACAGTAACTAACGAAGGTGGTGTTGCGGGATATGCCAAAAAGATTGCAGACTATATCCCAGCTGAATTCAAATTTAATTCGGAATTAAATAAGGATTGGTATGAAGGGGCTAATGGAACTGTATATAATTCTAGTTTGGCAAATACAATAATAAACCCAGGAGAAAGCAAAACAATTACATTAACATTAACTAAGAATATGAATAGTGAAGATTTTGGGGTATTTAGCAATAATGCCGAGATATATGAAGCATCAAATAACTATGGATTATTAGACATAGACTCTACTCCAGGCAATAATGCAAGCAATGAAGATGATTATTCAATTGCAAATGTTGTAGTTGGAGTAAAAACTGGACAAACAGTAATATACGTATTATTAACTACAGTTGTTTTAGCAATAATTGGAACAGGTGTATATGTAATAAATAAAAAGATACTTAAGTAAAAGGAGGTAAGGAACAGATGAAAGAAAACATAAAAATGAATACAAAAAAAACTATAAAAATTGCTGTATTTATTCTCATTATTTCAGCATTAAGCTTGTTCTTTGCCCCAAATAAAGTATTTGCATACGGAACTTGGCAGGGAAGTTCGAGTAGTGGTATGCCCAAAAAGAATTCGTTCTCTGAGAGTGGTAGTTTATTACCAAATGTACTTCAAAAAAGAACCTTTTCAGGAGATGCAGATACTAAATTTCCATATACTAATTGGTCTACAGAGATAAGTGGAACAACAATGTATGGCGCCGACTCAAATAAGTCAGTAAGATTTGGAAAATATGACTCAACCAAATATTATCCAACACCATGGATAAATGAAGGAGTGGGATACTATTTTACAGATTTTTTACCTAAGATGAAAGAATTATGTGAAAAAAGAGCAAAAGAATATTTTAACCGGATTTACACTAGCAGATTTAGTTGGAGCTATACATGGTGCATTTGGGCTAAGATATGAAAGCTGTACTCCTATTATATGGTATGATCAAATTCAAGGACCATCAATTTATAATAATGAATTATACAATATTGACCTTTTGCAACCTATGCTTATAACAAGGGCACAATCATCAAGTGCATCGAGTACATCAGGATATGATTACAGTAAAGCAGAAAGTTTAACTAGAAATGTTATGTTACTTCGTATATTACCACAATTATCAGCTTGGGATAGACCAGAATTAACAACAGATGGTTCTACTAACATGAGCATATTTGATGCATCGATTTGGAATTTTGATCCAGTATTAGGACCAAAGGTAGCAGTTATGGAAACTGAAAACAGAGCCGGTGATGGGTATAAACAACAAGGAGACACAAAAACATATAGTAATTTCTCAACTAATTTAAAAGGTGCTAATATAGCATACATATTAACAGCAATGGAAAATGCTTATAGCGGCGTAACAAATTCTGTAAGAACAAGATATAGCTTAAGTGATATACAAACAGCTTATTGGGAAGCAAAAGATTTTTCTATAATAAGTTCAAAAGAAGAAACGCAAAATGGAAAAGAATTGTTTAAAAAAGCAAAAAGCTATCAAAAGTTTGTAAATACTAATTTATATAATTATTCTGCACAGCTAGATATGTCTCAGTCACAAATAGTTTCTAACAGAAGTGATAATAAATATATAATAGGACCAATAACAATAACTTATCCAGAATATGAAGATATATCATACATTAAATCAATATATTTAAAGACTAATGAAGGGAATCTTTTAAAATCAAGAACACTAGTTTATGACGAAAATACAGATGATTTTGAAATAGAATTTATTGGAAGAAAGGTGTCTGGCTCAAATGGTTTAAAGAAAGAATATCCAGCATCAGGTAGCCAATTCTATATTAAATTTTCAGCATCTGATACATTGTATCCAACGAATGTGGGTGTTTATGCAGATTTTGAGTATCTAAGAAAAGCAGAAATAAAATACAATGAGTTAAGAACAAAGACAAATGTATATCAATATATAGGCCTTACAGCAAGAGCAAACGAAAGTTCATCAGAAAAGAGTGACAAGAAGTTAAGAATAGCACGTGGACAAGCAATTATAACAGTAAAATATTCATATCAACAAGTACATGTAGAATGGGTTGGACCTATTCCTATCCCATATACTACAACAGAATATGGTGAGCTTATACTTACAATACATAATGATGATACTTATATGATTGCTCAACCATTTGTTCAAATGACAAAAGACCCAGTTGATACAATAGATGCTCAACCTATAGATGTTGCAATGGGTGGAAAACGTGAGTATAATGTTTACCATCTTGAATTACATAAAAACAATATAAAACTTCCTACTAACCCAGGTTTAGACACAAGCAAAAATCAAAAAAATGTAGACTTAACTATGAAAATTGGTGGTAAAGTATGGGTAGATGGCAGTGTAGGTAAAGAGGATAAATATGATGGTAAATATGGTGATGGAGATACACCAATGTCAAATGTAAAAGTTTCACTATATGAAATACCTAAAATACCAACACCAGGCACAAAACCAAAGCCAACGCTACCACCAACAACAGATATAAATGAGCCTAAAAAACCAACAATATCTGCTCCAAGATTTTTAGTGTATAACAGAAAAACTGGAGAAACTCTATGGGGAAAAGGTGAAAACACTCAATGTGCAGTTGCTTCAATTACAAAAATGGTAACAGCATTAGTCGTAGCAGAAAGAATGAATTTGAATGATGTTGTAACAGTTAATAGAACTGCTGCAGGAGAGTATTTAAGAACAAGTACTTGGAGCCCAGAACTTCAAATAGTTGGACTAGAGGAAGGCGATAAAGTTACAGTAAGAGATTTATTAAGAGCAGTGCTTGTATATTCGGGTTGTGATGCTGCAGAAGCACTTGCAGAATATTATCCGGGTGGAAAAAACGTATTCATTAACCTAATGAATGAAAAAGTTCGCTCATTGGGTGCAACCTCAAGTCACTTTGTTACTCCTTTTGGTGTAAAACCAGAAGATAGATCTTCTGCTAAGGATTTGGCTAAAATACTAGATGCAGCAATGGATAACCCAATATTTGCAGAGTATTTTAAAGAAGGCTCAAAACAATCAATATCTATAACGATTAATAGAAATGGAACAAGCTTCCAAAGAAAGCTTAATAGTACAAACCCATTAAAAACAACACCAGGAATAGAAGGAACAAAAACAGGTCAAATTAGGGTTTCTGGCTACTGTGTAATTGCTTCATTTGTATATGAAAATGAAGAATATGCAATAGTTGTACTAGGTGGAACAACAAAAGAAAATAGAAATTCAGATGCAAGAAAACTTGCTCAATGGTTATTAGAAAAAATATTATATGAAAAGAGCAAAGAAGGAAAAACAGATTCTACTGGTGGAATAGGTACTGGTGGAACAATAGGAGGTATAACTGAACAGTTTGATTTTATAGAAAAAGGAAGATTTGTAGAAGCAACAACCACAGATAAAAATGGTGATTATGTATTTTATAACTTGAATTCAATGTATAATTACTATGTAAAATTCACATACAATGGTCAATACTATGAGCCAACAAAGTATAACGCAAAGAGAGATGACGAAAATTGGGATAACAATTCTAAGGGTATGGATGTTGCAACTCAAAGAAATGTGTTCAATGCAAAATTTAGAGATATTGGTTCTGCACCAGAAAACTTACTAGAGCCGAAAGCAGAAATGCATACAAGAACAGAGTTAAAAGATCAAGGATTGATAGATGATTTTGGAAACATAGTTGGAGAAGTAAGTAAAGATGGTAAGAGAGAATCAAAAGATACATATGTAAACGAAAGTATGATGGATTCTTATACTTGTAACGGAACTAATAATATGGATTTATATCCAAATTTAGATGTTTTTGTAAATGATGAGAAGAAACATGCACTTATAGATTCAAAACAAATGATAGACTTTATTGAAAGCGATAAAGTAAAAACATTATATGCAGAGCCAGACATAATGAGACATGTAAACCAAGGATTTGTGGAAAGAGAAATTGTTGATTTAGCATTGAGAAAAGATGTTTATAAAGCAACTCTTGAAATAAATGGAGAAGTTGAAGAATACAAATACGATAAAAGAAACAGTATAATTTATGAAGGCTGCTGGGATATTAAAGGAAGAAATAACGGATATTACAGCAATAATTATACAAGAGAACTTTATAGAGAAGACTACTCATTTAAAGTAGAAGATTATAGCCAATGGGGATTGTTCCAAGAAGCATTAGGACTATCTCAAGATTCAGAATTAAAAGTATTCGTAACATATAAGTTTACAATTCGTAACAGCTCATATGGAATTGCAACAGCAGTAACAGAAGTAGTAGACTATTACGACCCAGACTTTACGCCTGTTCCAGAACGTTCATATATAGGAGACAAAGATGGAAATAGTATAGGAAGTGTAACTTTAAGTGAAAAGAGTAGATACTCAGAAGCAACCATGAAGAAAATGGATGGTTACAATACTATATATGTAACAGGTTCAAATATATATAGTAGCGCAGGAGACGATATTGCAAGTACAGGCTGTTTCCCTCTATCAGATCCAGATAAGAATAAAGACATATATTTCTATATAACTTTTGAAGTAAAAAAGGATGCAAACAGAAACATACTTTTAGATGATGACACTGGAAAAGAAAACGTAGCAGAAATAAATGGTTATAAATCTTATTATGGAATAAAAGCAGTTGCTCCAAACTTTGGAAATACACAAGCTATGGCAGAGTTTATAAGAGGAGATATTGCAGGTATTCCAGATACAGATTCAACACCAGGTAACTTACGTGAAATCGATACTTCTAAATTTGAAGATGATACAGATAAAGCTCCAAACATTAAAATTACGTTAAACCATCAAAATGTTAGAACAATAAAAGGTACTGTTTGGGAAGACAAGAGAACAGAAGAAGCAAATAATGCAATGGTTGGAAATGGAAAACGTGATGATGGGGAAACCGGAATAAATGGAGTAAGAGTACAACTAGTGGAATTAAGAGAAAAATCTAATGGTGATGGCGTAGATGGAACTAGATATGAATATATCTGGAAAGAAGTAAAAACTGGAGATACTAGCCAGACTCTGTCGACAGTAATACCGAGAAGAGGAAATGTAACATTCTCAGACTTAACATCACAAGGAATTGGAACTGGAGAGTACTTATTCCAAGGATTAATTCCAGGAGAATACATTGTGAGATTCGTATACGGTTCAACAGATGAAACTGTATTATCTGAAAAAGCTGTTGATTATAAAACAGGAGAAATTATATCAAACCCTGTAACACAAAAACTAGGTTATAGTGGAAAAACAACAATAAATCAAAAATCTTATAATGGTAATGATTACAAATCTACATCATATCAAGTAGAATCTGAATTGTTTAATGGTGTTGGAGCATATAGAAACAACACATCAGGCTCATATAAATATAATTTTGAAGAAGCAGATGGAAAGAATCAATCAGATGCAAAAGATATAATGAAAGATATGGATTATAGTTCGCTTTCAAGTATAATACAAAGCATTGGAAACTGGAGATTAAAAGTAGCTAAAAACCCATTAAATCTTGTAAATATAGACAATACAAGGGAAATAGTAGAGAAATATTCAAATGGAGATGTTACAAATGAGCTAGCAGAAATTCTAGCCTCATACGAACATTTGCCAACAAGCGAAGATAAAGCAAGAGAATATTTAAATACATTTATGAATAATACTTACATGGTAGCAGAAACAGGCGTTATAAACATGAAGAGTGAGTATAATAGAGAAGAATCTGAGACAACACCACTTGTTGGAACAGCCAATGTCGGATTTAACAACTACGATAGAGGTGGCTACTATGTACTAGAAGGATTGGACTTTGGTTTAGTTGAAAGACCAAAAGCTCAATTAAAAGTTACAAAACAAATCACAAATGTTAAAATGACTCTAGCAGACAACAGCGTATTATTTGATGCAATTGCAAAAGCTACAAACGTATTATGGATTGACCACACTGCACATGGGCAAGACACAAAAAATGTTTATAGTACAAACAAAAACTATAAAAATTATCTAATGTTGAATCCTATTGTAAGAAGTAAAGCAGCAAGCAAAGGAAAAGTACAGCTTACAATGGACCAAGAAGTTATGCATGGAGCAACACTTCAAATAACATATGCAATAACTGTTGCAAATGTTGGTGAAGTAGATTATAAAGAAGACCAATTCTACTATACTGGAAAGGTTGGAGACACTGGTACAATAGTAAAAACAAATCCAAGAAAGTTAATTGACTATGTTGGAACACAGTTACATGAATGGGATGATAGAGATGATAAAACGGCAACAAGAAACAATTTACAATTTAACAGTAATCAAAACCCAGAATGGCAAGTAATTACAAGTGATAAAGTGTTACAAGATGGATTGGTAAATAAGGCATATGAAACAAGTATAAAGAAATATACAAAAGACCATATAATTGTAACAGAAGCCATATCTAAAGACCTTATTCCATTAATTGCAGATACTTCGGAAGCAAAAAATCAGATTGCAAATAAATTTAAAGAAGATCCAATGCATGCATTAGAAACAGTAAATGCATCACAAAGTGTGAGTGGAGTTCAATTAATATTAACTCAAATGATAACACAAGATAATACAAATGATGACAAAACTTACAACAACATGGTAGAACTTGTAACAACTAAGAATACAGTCGGAAGAAAGATGGCATACTCAGTTGTTGGTAACCAAGACCCAATAACAGAACCATACGAAATAGACGCAGATGATTCTCAAGATGTTGTGATTTTACCACCATTTGGAAATACACCAATATTCTATGTATTAATAAGTGCAGTAGCATTCATATTAATAGCAGGTATTACTATAACAATAGTTGTATTAAAAAAGCATAAATAGAATAAATAAAATTCTAATTATTAAGATGAAAACTTGATAATTAGAATTTTTTTTGCCGAACAAGTGAAAAACCTAGGGAAATATATATAGTAGGAATAATAATAAATTAACATAAAAACATACAAATTGCAAAAGGCTTGAAATAAGCGGGAAAAATTAATTACTTTTAGAAGTAAAAATAATTATAAAAAAATAAATGATTAAAAATGTAATAAAAATTTAATAAATGTGCTAGTAATGCCTTCCGCAAGCGGGTTTCAATTGCTTTTTTATCGTAATTTAAAGATCCATTGAAAAATATGGGAAAAAATGCAATAATATAACATGAATATTAAGATTACATAATTTTAAAAAAAGTTAAAAAAACATTGAAAAATAAGCAAAAATAGAGTATAATTAGTTATAGTGAAATTTTTAAGGAGGAGCAAAGATGCAGCAAAAATTTATTAAAGTAATTGCAGTGCTATTAACCACAACAATATTGTATGCCAATTCAGCAACAGTAGTAAGCTATGCGGCAGACAATTTTTTAAGTGCAAAAGCATTAGAAAATCAAGGAACATCAACTACAAAGGAGAATGTAGAGTTTGATGTTTATTATGATGGAGGAAAACATACTGTTTCAGCAGATGTTAATGCAGAAGATACGAAATTAAATATTGCATTAAAAGTAAAAAAGGCTGGATATCTAAAAGATGCAGTAGTAGACTTCTCAGACACAAACTTTAAAATTGCAAAAACAGAAGAATCTGATAACATTCAAGCAGTAGATGCAGAAAACAAAAAAATAAGCTTTAACCAAATAAACAATGGCGAGAATGTAACAGAAACAATAAACATAGCATTAGACAAAAAAGATGAAATAAGTGAAGATATGTTTGACAGAGATAATACAATAAAATTTACTGGAACATATGTAAATGCTAAAGGTGAAGAAGTTGCAGTTAAGAAAGATATAGTAGTTCACACAAGCTGGACAGCATCAACTGCAAAAGCTAAGTTGGATTATGAAATTACAAAATACATTCCATATTCAGCAAACAATGTAAGCAAGCTAATCACTCAAGGCAAAATTACATCATATGTTGAAAACAGCGTGTTACCAATAAAGAATACAAACATAGAAGTCAATGCTCCAAAAATTAATAATAAATACCCAGAAGCAGTTACAGTAGTTGCAAACTCTACAAATGCAACAAATGGAGATGCAAACGGAGATAACTTCTCTAAGAATAACTGGTCATATGATAGCACAACTGGAAAAATAACAATTACAGTAAATAACAATGCTGTAAATGGAAAAATCCAATGGGCTAAAAATACAGCAGATGAATTTATAGTAACATACATATATTCATCAGATGTATATGAGGCTGTAAAAGATTCAGTTACAAGAGTTACATATGATGCAAGCTCAAGTATGAACTTTTATGTAAAAAGTGGAGTAAACAAAGTAAGTGCACATGTAGATGGATACGAAGATCAAACTAAAAAAATAGGAGATATAGTAGAATTTACAGCTAATGCAACACAAAGCATAAGCAAAGGTTACATATATAATAACAAAAATGCTGCAGACGAAAATAAAAAGGAAACAGAATATGTGGCACAGTATACAGCCCATGTTTCATATGCAGATGTAATAGATGCAATAGTATTAAAACAAGATGTTGACCAATTTGTAACTGCAAATGGAAGCGAACAATCAACAACAGTTGGTGGAGTAAATTATGCTTACAACAAAACACTAGCAATATCAAAACAAGAATTTGATAAAGTGTTTGGGGAAAATGGTAAAATTACTATTTTAAATGAAGCAGGAACAACACTTGCAACAATAAACAAAGATACAGAAGTAAAAGACAATAAAATAGTAGTAAACTTAGTACCATTTAATACAAACAGTATAACAATAAATACATCAAAACCACAGGCAGAAGGAAATGTTATATTCGAAATAACAAAAGCTTTAGCTAAAAATATTGAATACAGTACAAGCCAATTAAAAAGTTTTACACAAATAAAAACTCAAGTAACAGGAACAGCAAAAAATTCTGATATAGATATTGTTAGTACAGAAAGTACAAAAAATGTTGATTTAACAGAACCAACACAAAAAGCAAGTATAACAACAAGTAATAATAGATTATCTACAATAGTAAAAAATGAAAATGTAGAAATTAAAGTTACACTAGAAAATGACAGCGCAGACGACACTATGTATACAAACCCAAAAATTAAAATTACATTTCCAGAAAATATAGAAAAAATCAATGTGAAAGATTGTAAAGTATATTTCGATGATGAGTTAGAAATTGATAATGATTCAATAAAATCATATGAAAACAATGATGGAACAAAAACTTTAGAATTTAAATTAAAGGGTACACAAACAAAATATAATAATGCTGCTGCAAAAGGTGCAACAGTTGTATTAACAACAGACATTACATTAAATACATTAACACCAACAACAAATACACAAATAACAGCAGAAATAACAAATGGAGATTCAACAGTAACAAATGTATCAATAGATGTTAAATACATTGCTCCTTCAGGAGTTGTAACAACAAACTCAATGACAGGATACAATGGAGATGAAAAAATAGAAGTTATTAATGGAAAATCTCAAAAAGCCTTAATACCAACAAAAGCAGAACAAAAAGAAGTTACATACACAATGAATGTAATAAACAATTATGAAAACACACTAGACCATGTTGTAGTATTAGGAAGAACACCATTTAAAGATAACAAAGATGTATCAACATCATTAAGTTTAGGCTCAAATATTACAATGCCACTTGCTTCTGGAATAACAGTAACAGGAATAGATAGCTCAAAATTCACAGTTTATTATTCAGAAAATGGAGAGGCAACAACAGACCTATCTAATTCACAAAATGGATGGACAACAAGTGTAACAGATTATACAAAAATAAAATCCTACATGATAGTGTTAAATGAAGATTATGCAATGAATGGTGGAGACACATTCACATTTACATACAAAGCAACATTACCTGCAAACTTAGATTATGATCAAGAAGTATATGAAAATTATGGAGTATTCTTCAACAATAATAAAACATCTGGAACAATTACAGATAAAGCAATAGCAACAAAAATAGGTTTTACAACAGGAAGTATTGCTAAATTAGATGCAAAATTAACATCAACAATAGGCGAAGGTGCAAGCGTAAAATCTGGAGAAATACTTGAATATGAATTAACAATAAATAATACTGGAGCAATAGAAGCAGAAAATACTAAGGTGGAAATAAAATTACCACCAGAATTAAGCTTCATTCCAAATGAAGGTGATAATTATACTTTTAAAACGATTGAACCACCACTTGATGATACAGATACTCCTGACTTAAACGATAAAGAGAATACTGAAATTAATGGAGACGACTACAATTCTTTGTTGGAACTTGCAAATAAATTAATGCAAGAAGATAATAAATATTTAGAAGATCAATATGCATCAATTTTAGTACTTGATTTAGGGAAAATTAATGCAAATTCTACAACAAAGAAAACTTTAAAATTTACTGCAAAAAGTTATGAAAATGTAAAAGTTGAGGTCAAGGCATCTGTAAGTTACGATAATGCTGAACCAATAGTAACAAATACAATATCAAATATAATAGAAAAGGTTAGCTTTAATACACAAATTGTATCGAAGTATACAAGCCGTAAAGAGGGAGAAAATTATTCTTTCCAAATCACATTACAATCGTCTCAAGATAGTTATAGTGATGAATATGGAAGTGAAGATAACAATAGAAAAAATACAGTTGTAACATTTAATTTGCCAGATGAATTAGAATATGAATCTATTCAACTTACAAAATTAAATGAAGATACAGCCCAATATGATGATATTACATCAACTACAAATGTAAAGGTAAAAGGTAAAAAAGTTACAGTTAACATTGGAGAGGTTGATGGAGAAAGAGGAAAAATTTTAACTGTAAATGCAAAGGTATGGAAACTTTCAGATGGAGTATACAAAAAGGATGTTACTGTAACAAGCAATGTAAAAGCTGAAGGAACAGAAACAGAAAATATTAAAGATATATCTGTTACAATAAATAAACCAGGAATAAGTATTGCACAAACCGCAAATATTCCTGAAGGAACAACAATATCAGCTGGCGAGGACTTTGTATATACATTTACTGCACAAAACTTATCAGACATATATTTAAATGATGTTGAATTTACAGATGCAATACCTAAAGAAGTTCAGTTTAAATATATAGAAATTATATACGAAGATGGAACAATTAATAATGAAGTGGACATTAATGGAGACGGAAGTATAAATGCAAAATTCTACTTGTTAGCAGGCCAAAAGATAACAATTAACGTTCATGTTGCTGCAAATTCAATTGATAATGATACAGATATATCTAATAAAGCAAAATTTGTGCATGAAGATATAGGAGAAGTTGAAACAAATACAATATCACACTCAATAAAACACTTTGAGAAAACAGATGTAAACGTAGATCCTGATGATAACAATAAAGAAACAAGAAAAGTAATAGGAACTGTATGGATTGATACTAATAAAGACGGAGTAAAAGATGCAAATGAACAAAGAGTTTCTGGAGTTAAAGTTTTATTATTGGATAATAGCACAAGTAATATAGCAATAAGTTCAAACAACGAACAATGTATAACAACAACAGGAACCGATGGCTCATATATGTTCAACAATGTACCGCAAGGTAAATATAGTGTAATATTCTTCTACGATTCAGCAAAGTATAGTCCTACAACTTACCAAAAATCTGGTGTAAATGATGAGCAAAATTCAGATGCAATAGATAAAACTGTCAACTATGAAGGAAAAGACCAAATAGCAGCAGTTACAGAAGAAATAGTATTATCAGATACAAACAAATTTAATATTGACTTAGGTATAGTTGAAGATGCAAAATTTGATTTGAAACTTGACAAAATAGTACAAGCTATAACAGTAAATAATGGAAAAAACACAACAGAGCATGTTTATAATAGCAAACTTGCAAAAATAGATTTCGAATCTAAATATGCAAAAACATCATCAATGGTTGTTGAATATAAATTCACAATTACAAATGAAGGTGGAATTGCAGGATATGTAAAGAAACTAGCAGACTACTTGCCAGAAGAATTAAAATTTAATTCAGAACTTAATAAAGACTGGTATGAAGGTAAAGATGGAGTAATATATAATGCTTCGCTTGCAAATACAATAATTAATCCAGGAGAGAGTAAAGAAGTAACATTAATATTAACAAAAAATATGAATGGTGATAATGACTTTGGATTAATAAATAACTCTGCTGAAATATACGAAACATCAAATGACTACGGTGCACTAGATGTTGATTCAACACCAGGAAACAAAGCAACAAATGAAGATGACTACTCAACAGCAAATGTACTAACATCTGTAAAAACAGGTGATATTGTAATTTACACTACATTAATAGTAACAATAATTGCAATAGTTGGAGTAGGAATTTATATGATAAAAAAGAAAGTATTAATATAGAAAGGAGATAGTAAGATGAAGAAAAATAAAACATTAAAAAAATGTTTAATAACAACAATAGCAACAGTAGCAATTTCACTAACTGCGTTGTTTTCAACAAGTAATGTTTCTTTGGCATACGGAACTTGGCAAGGAAATGAAAATAGTGGTATGCCATCACTAAGCTTTAGCCCATCTGGATTATTTCCTCAAATATTAAAACAGAGAACGTTTACAGGTGATGCGGATAATCAATTCCCATACCAATCATGGACAACAGAAATGAGCACAGGAACAGTATACTGTAATGATGCAGGAAAAGCAGTTAGGTTTGGAAAATATGATTATAAAAGATATTATATGGATGAAGTCGGGTATACAACAAGCAATGGATATGGGTATATAGACTTTGAAAACAGAATGAAATATGTACTAAAGAAGGCGGCTAGAGCTAAAGCACTTGCAAATGGTGGCGTTATGGGAGAAACAACAGCAACTGTCAGCAACATATCATATACTCAATTTAGAGGACCAACAGATGATCTAACAAGGTGGGCTATTGAAAAAGATAAGCCAATGCTTGCATCTGCTATTATAAGTGATGGAGGATATTCGAAGTCATATGCTATAGCAAAGCAGAGAGCTGAGCAAATTATTGGAAAAATATTTGACAAACTAGGTAAATGGGAGACTCCAGAAGACACTGAGGATAAAACTACAAACCCAGAAAATAGCCAAAGTGGTTGGAACGGAGATGCTATATACGGTCCGGAAGTTGTTATAATGGAAACAAAAGATAGAACTCAAGACCATTATAAAAAAGTAGGTTCAACAGAAAAAGAAACAAATACTCAATTAGCATTTGTTTTAACAACTATGGAAAATGCTTATTCGGGTGCAACTGGATCAATACATAATAGATATTCTTTATCAGATATTCAAACAGCACACTGGAAAGTTGCTGATTTGGATGGTGTTATACCAGATGGAGGACATTTAACTGCAAAGGGTTTAACATTGTATAGTAAAGCATTATCTTACCAAAATTTCTTGGATAATTATATAAATGGAAATGGTTATAAAGCCCAGATACATGGTGTGGCAAATAATTCTTATGCTTTTGGAGCTAAGAGTGAAAAACAAGATACACAAAATACAGTAAATGATCCATTAGCAGAGGCTCAAGTAATTGTTAATCAAGCAACTAAGAGTTATATTGTTGGACCTTTAAGTGTAACATACCCATACTATGAAGATATTTCATATATGAAGGCAATATATTTGGTAACAGATAAGGGAACAGATAATGAAAAAACATTAGTTTATGATGAAAATACAGATGATTTTGAAATAGAATTTATAGGTGAAACAAAATCTGGATCAAACGGGTTAAAGAAAAAATATCCTGCTTCTGGTGCTAAATTCTATGTGAAATTTTCAGCTGAAAAAACAAATTATCCAAAGACAGTTAACATGTATGTTGACCTTGAATATTTAGAGAAAACAACGGCTACATTCAATATTCTTGATACTAAAGCTAATGTATATCAATATATTGGATATGTTGCAAGAGGCGGCAAATACCAAATGAGAGAGGCTTTTGGTACTGGAACAATTGATTTTACATATTATACATATGATGGAAACATAGGACCAATACCAATTATAACTCCACATCGTGATAGTATTACTATTGATAGTTTTAGCTCGTTTGTTGGTGTTGTATTAGTACAACCATTTGTACAAATGAGTGTTAAGCCGGTAAGAACTTTACGAGCACAACAATTAAGAGCATCATTAGATGGAAGCAGAACATACAATGTATATACAGCAACTGTAAGCGGAAAACCAGATAGTAAGAAGCCAGACATACCAGATACACCAGACATAGACATTCCAATTAATTTAACATTCGAATTAGGCGGAAGAGTTTGGGTAGATAATAGAACTGGAAAAGAAAACAAGTATGATGGAGTATTTAATAAAGAAACAGACACGCCAATGTCAAATGTAAAAGTTTCACTATACCAAGTATCTGGATTAGATGGAAATCAATCAGGCAAATTTATTGCAGCAACAACAACAGATAATAATGGAGAATACTTATTCCAAAATCAAAATGCAATGTACCAATACTATGTAAAATTCACATATAATGGTCAATATTATCAACCAACAGTTTATAATGTAAACAGACAAGATTCAAACTGGGATAATACATCAAAAGGCTTAGACATATTAAAAGAAAGAGATACTTTCAATGCAAGCTTTAGAGAAATTGGTTCAGCACCAAAGAATACAGTTACAACAAACAATCCAAGTGAAATGCATACAAGAGATGAACTTGAAGAAGCTGGAACAATTGATAAGTTTGGAAACATAAATGGAGAAGTAAGTTCAAATGGAGAAAGAAAGTCTAAAGACGAATATGTAAATCAATCTATGATGGATGCATATACGTGTAATGGTACTTCAACTAAGGACTTATACCCGGGATTCCAAGTATTTGTAACAGAGGATTTCTTAAATGCAAAATCAAATACTGCACAAATATTAAAATTTGTAGCGGCACAAAAGATTGAAACATTGTATAAGAACCCAGATGTAATGCATCATATTAACTTAGGATTAGTTCTAAGAGAACAATTAGACTTAGCCTTAAGAAAAGATGTATACAAAGCAACATTGGAAATTAATGGCAAGACACAAGTATACAAATATAATAAGAGAGAAAACTTAGAAACAGATGCAGCTGGAAATTCATATTGGGAAATTAAAACAAGAATTTCTGATGGATATTATAGCTACGATTACTCAAGAGAGCTATACAGAGAAGACTATGATTACAAAGTAAATAATTATCAAATAGTAGATAATACTACTACATTAGATAACTTAGGATTATCTGAAGATTCTGAATTGAAAGTATATGTAACATATAAATTTACAATACGTAATAGGTCAGAAAACATAGCAGCAGCTGTAACAGAGGTTGTTGATTACTACGATGCAGATTACACATATGTACAAGACCGCTCATATTTAGGAGATAGGGACGGAAATAAGATTGGAAATGTATATTTGAAAGATGCTAGTAGATATGGAGTAGAAACTCAAACTACAATAGCTGGATATAAGAACTTATATATTACAGGTGATCAAAGCTACAGTAATGCGGCAAATGATACTGTAACAAGCAATATGTTCCCATTATCAGACCCAGACAGCAATAAAGATGTATACTTCTATGTAACATTTATGGTAAACAAAGATGCTGCAAGAAACATACTTCTAGATGAAGATGCTGCAAGTGGAACAGCCAAGGGTGTTGGTAAAGAAAATATTGCAGAAATTAATGGATACAAATCGTACTATGGACAAAAAGCAAAAGCTCCAAATACAGGAAATTCACAAACACAACAAGAATATAAGACTGGAGATATAGCAGGTATAGCAGATTGCAACTCTACACCAGGTAACCTAAACCCAACAGATGTACCAAAAGACGGAGTAATCAAGTATGAAAACTTCGAAAATGATACAGATAAAGCTCCAAATATTAGAATTATCTTAAACAGAGATAACTTAAGAACAGTAGAAGGAACGGTATTTGAGGATACTAGAAATGTAGATGAACAAAATGCAAGAGTCGGAGATGGACTAAAAGACAATGAAACTGGAATAAACGGTGTAAGAGTACAATTAGTTGAATTAAGACACGGAAAAGACGGAAAAACATATGAATATATATGGAAAGAAGTTCTTTCTGGAAACACTGATTCAACAACACCAATTATAAACAACAGTGGTTTAGTTCAAAATTATACAATAGACACTACAAATGCAGATGGTAAATACAAATTTACATCATTTGCACCAGGTAATTACATTGTAAGATTTATATATGGTTCTGGTGAGAGCACAGTTCTTGGAACAACATACACAAATTATAACAATGGAAACGAAGAAGAAAATCCTGTAACAAACTTATATGCTTCACAAGAAGGGTATAAGAAGAAAACAGAAGGAAGTGGATATTCTGCTTCAGCTGTAAATATCGGATTAAACAAAAATTCTTACAACGGTCAAGATTACAAATCAACTTCATATCAAGTTGGTGTAAACAATGGCTCAGGAGCATACACAAACAACACAACAGGCTTATATCAATATAACTTTAGCGAAGCAGACAAAGGACAATATTCAGATGCCAAAGATATAATGAACAAGGATGACAATGTTGTAAATGTTGCACCAAATGCAGATTACTTAGTAAACTGCAACAATGCAAGAAAAAATGTTGAAGCTTACTCTAATGGAGATATGACAAACCACTTAGCAGAAATATTAGCTTCTTATGAAAGCATACCAGAATATAATGGTACAAAATATACTGCTGAAGAAATGAAAAACTTGTTAAATGAATTTATGAAAAATACATATATGATTGCAGAATCTGGAAAAATAGATGTGAACTTCGAATATAACAGAAATGGTGAAGAACATGGAGTAACAAATACATCTGGTACAGGACATGATAATATAGGTAAAGAAAATTATCAAATGGCTGGCTACTACGTATTAAAAGACTTAGACTTAGGTTTAGTACAAAGACCAAAGGCACAGCTTAAAGTTACAAAACAAATTACAAATGTTAAATTAACACTTGCAAACAATAGCACATTATTCGATGCATCTGCTAGAGCAACAAACGTATTATGGATAAATCATATAGCTCACGGACAGGATACAGAAAATGAGTATAGCACAAACAAGAACTACAACAATAGTTTAATGCTAAACCCAGTAGTAAGACAAAACTCTACAAATAAAGGTAAAGTACAACTTACAATGGATGAAGAATTGATGCATGGTTCAACACTTCAAATAACATATGCTATAACAGTAGCAAACGTTGGTGAAGTTGACTATAATGAAGAACAATTCTACTACATGGGAAAAGTTGCAGACACAGGCACAATAGTAAAAACAGATCCAAAAGTTTTAGTTGACTATGTTGGAACACAAGTACATGATTACAATTCAAACGATGATAACACAGCAACAAGAAATAACTTACAATTTAACAAGGCTCAAAACCCAGATTGGAATACAATTTCAAGTGCAGACTTGTTAAACAATGGATTGTTAAATACTAGATTAACAGATAATGTTAATAAGTATACAGACGGTCACATTATAACAACAACAGCTGCTTCGAAAGGTTTAATACCAGTAATTGCAGACCAATCAAATGTAAAAGACAAAATTGCCAAAGCATTTAAAGATGACCCAATGAACGCATTAAACACTGTAAACAGTACACAAAGCGTAAGCGGAGTACAATTAATATTAACACAAATGATTACTCAAGACAGTAGTAGTGATGACAGAGTATACAACAACATGACAGAACTTGTAACAACACAAAATACAGTTGGTAGAAAAATGTCATACTCAGTTGTAGGTAACCAAGACCCAACAATGGAGCCACGCGAAATAGATGCAGACGATTCTCAAGAAGTAGTAATATTACCTCCATTTGGTAACACACATCTATTCTACGTATTAGGCGGAGCAATAGCTTTAATCCTAATTGCAGGAATAACAATAACATTGGTAGTATTAAAAAAGAGAAAATAATCTAAACAATAAAAATTAGAGATATGTGAAAACATGTCTCTAATTTTTTTACTATATAGAGTTGTTTGAAATTTATTTGATACGATTAATTAGTCTGACTTAAAAATTATTTTTGATATAGGAATTATAAAACGATTTAAAACTTCTTGAACCGTGAACAACAAAATGTATGTAAACTGTTTTTGAATCTTCAGAAATATCATAAACTATTCGATACTTTTTATAAATGAGTTCTCGTAAATGTTTATCTGGAAGTTCGGGAACATATCTACCTAAATATGGAGCTTTTTCCAACTCATATATGCGAGAATATATGTTTTCTGAGGTTTCATTCGCATATTTAATAGAGTCATGTGATATATATTCAAAAATAGAATCTATATCTTCATGAGCCTCATTTGACATGAAAATTTGCATATTTTTTCCTCATCCTTTCTTTAGATTCTTCAATAGACATTACTCTACCATTTTTTATATCATCTTTGCTTTTTTGTAATTTCGAATGTAGATATAAAGTATAAACTGCATCGTCCCAAGTTGTATTGTCAGGTAAAGTATTGACTGTTGCAAGAATTTCTTGCTTTTCATTAATCATAAATTTCACTATCCTTTCTTAAAAAATCTAATAATAGTATAACACGAATATATTAAAAATACTATGTTTTTTTGATTTTTATTTTCAAATTCAAAACGAGAAAACAAGTGATACCATTTTTGAAAGCAAGACCTGAGTTCGCCTTTTGAGGAGTCCGAAGGAGCTTCGACTAAGAACAATGTGTCGAGGCTAAAAAAAGGGTATCATTAGTTTTATTTTTATGTACGAAACAATAGAAAGTTTTTCTAAATTTTTCATATTTTCTATTGACATAAACATACCAAAAATTGTATAATTAGTATAGTGTTGATAATATGGAATATTTTCAACAAAATTTAAATTTTATTAATCTCCAACGAGATAGCAAGGGTGGTTAATATTAATAAATTAGTAATCAAAAGTACTAAATAAAATAGGGAACATACAAAAGAACTAATTGACAAAAACAGCATAGATTGTCAATAGGTTTTTTGTTGTCTTTTTATGCTATTGATAAATTATCAAAAAAGAGGAATTGTTTTAGAAAATACTAGTAAAAAGCAAGCTTAAAGGAGCAGTGAGCAAGCAATTTACAAAGTGGCTAAAAACAAGAAGGACTTTTTTGAAATCTTATATATTTCAAATTCTGCTTTAATTTTTATTATGAGGTGAGTAACTTTGAATCTAAAAGAAGTAAAACACGAAAAATGCACAAGAAAATCTTTTTCTAAGATAGGTGATTTCGTAGAAATGCCTAACTTAATTCAAGTACAAAAAGATTCTTATAATTGGTTTATAGAGGAAGGTTTAGGCGAAGTATTAAAAGACATTTCTCCAATAGTTGACTACTCTGGAAACTTAGTACTTGAATTCTTAGACTATCACATGGAAGAAAAAACAAAGTACACAATGGAAGAGGCAAAAGAGAGAGACGCTACATATTCAACAAGATTACATGTTAAAGTTCGTCTTATCAACAAGGAAACTGGTGAAATTAAAGAGCAAGAAATCTATTTAGGCGATTTCCCAGTAATGACAGACAGTGCAACATTTATTATCAATGGAGCAGAGAGAGTAATTGTAAGCCAATTAGTTCGTTCTCCATCTTGTTACTATGCACAAGACTACGACAAAACAGGAAAGAGAATATACACATCTACTGTTATGCCTATAAGAGGTGCATGGCTAGAATACGAGACAGATGGAAATGATATTTTCTATGTAAGGGTTGATAGAACAAGAAAATTACCTGTTACATCTTTATTAAGAAGTATAGGATTTGTAACAGATGAGCAAATATTAGACCTATTTGCAAATGATCCAAAAATCAAGGCAACTCTTGATAAGGACACAATAAAAACTCAAGATGAAGCAATAATTGAAATATATAAGAAATTAAGACCAGGGGAACTTCCAACAGCTGATGCTGCTAGAAACTTATTCGATGGTTTATTCTTCGATAACAGAAGATATGATTTAGCAAAAGTAGGAAGATACAAATTTAATAAAAAATTATGCTTAGCAACTAGAATAACAGGACAAGTTGCTTATGATGATATAGTAGATCCATCAACAGGTGAAGTTTTAGCAGAAAAGAATACAAGAATTACTGCAGAAGCTATTCAAGATTCTGGAATTAATATAGTAGATGTATTAGTTGATGACCAAAAAGTAAGAGTAATAGGAAATGGAATAGTAAATATCCACAAAATTTTACCAAATGTGGATTTATCTGACCTTCACTTCAAAGAAGGAGTTAATTACAATGTATTAAAATCTATAATGGATACAACTCCAGACGAGAAATTACATGATGTAATTAAAGAAAGATACAACGAATTAGTTCCTCTAACAATCACAACAGAGGATATGATTGCATCTATCAGTTACCTATTAAATCTAGATTATGGAATAGGAAAAGTTGATGATATAGATCACTTAGGAAACAGACGTATTAGATGTGTTGGTGAGTTACTACAAAACCAATTCAGAATTGGTTTAACGAGACTTGAAAGAGTTGTTCGTGAAAGAATGACAATACAAGACTTAGACTCTGTAACACCACAAACATTAATAAATACAAAACCTATTACATCATCAATAAGAGAATTCTTTGGAAGCTCTCAATTATCACAATTCATGGATCAAACAAACCCATTATCAGAGCTTACTCATAAGAGAAGAATTTCTGCATTAGGACCTGGAGGTCTTTCTCGTGAAAGAGCTGGATTCGAGGTTCGTGATATTCACTATACTCACTATGGTAGACTATGCCCAGTTGAATCTCCAGAAGGACCAAACATTGGACTTATCTCTGCACTTTCATCATTTGCTATGATAGACGAATATGGATTTGTAGAAACACCATATAGAAAAGTTGATAAAGAAACAGGTAAATTAACAGATATAGTTGATTATATGCCTGCTGATGAAGAAGATAAATATACAATCGCACAAGCATCAGAACCAGTAGATGCAGAAGGCAGATTCGTAAACAAAATGGTAAAAGTAAGACGTAGATCTGAAATTACAGAGGTTAAGGCAAGCGAAGTAGACTATGTAGATGTTTCACCAAAACAATTAGTTTCTGTTGCTGCTGCCATGATACCTTTCTTGGAGCACGATGATGTTAAGCGTTCTCTAATGGGATCTAACATGCAACGTCAAGCAGTTCCACTTTTAATACCAGAGTCTCCAATAGTTGGAACAGGTATGGAATACAAAGCTGCACGTGATTCTGAAACAACAGTAACTGCTAAAAATGAAGGTATTGTTGAAAAGGTTACAGCTGACGAAGTACAAGTAAGAAATAAGAAAAATGAGATAGACCATTACAGACTACGTAAATTCAAGAGAACAAATGGTGGTACATGTATTAACCAAAGACCAGTTGTTCAAAAGGGTGAAGTAGTTAAAGCTGGAGACATCCTAGCAGATGGACCAGCTACAAAGAATGGTGAAATGGCATTAGGAAGAAACGTAATTATAGCATTCTCTACATGGGAAGGTTACAACTACGAGGACGCCGTATTAATAAGCGAAAGACTTGTTAAAGAAGATGTGTACACATCAATCCACATAGAAGAATATGATTGTGAATGTCGTGATACAAAATTAGGTCCAGAGGAAATTACAAGAGATATTCCAAATGTTGGTGACGACGTATTAAAAGACCTTGATGAAAACGGTATTATAAGAATAGGTGCAGAAGTAAGACCTGGAGATATATTAGTTGGTAAAGTTACTCCAAAGGGAGAAACAGAGCTAACAGCAGAAGAAAGATTACTTCGTGCAATATTTGGTGAAAAATCTAGAGAAGTTAGAGATACATCACTTCGTGTACCACACGGAGAAGCTGGAACAATAGTAGATATTAAGATATTTACTAGAGAAAATTCAGAAGAGTTAGCTCCTGGAGTAAACCAAGTAATTAGATGCTATATAGCAACAAAGAGAAAAATATCAGTTGGTGATAAAATGGCTGGACGTCATGGTAACAAAGGTGTTATTTCAAGAATATTACCAGAAGAAGATTTACCATTCTTACCAGATGGTACACCAGTAGATATAGTTCTTAACCCAATGGGTATACCTTCTCGTATGAACCTAGGACAGGTTCTTGAAGTTCACTTAGGTATGGCTGCTCGTGCATTAGGCTGGAAAGTCGCAACACCAGTATTTGATGGTGCAAAAGACTATGAAATTGAAGACTTGCTAGAAGAAGCAGGACTACGTCGTGATGGAAAAACAATTCTATACGATGGAAGAACTGGAGAGCAATTCATTAAACCAATTACAGTTGGTGTTATGTATATGATGAAACTACACCACTTAGTTGATGATAAGATACATGCTCGTTCAACAGGACCATACTCATTAGTTACACAACAACCTTTAGGTGGTAAAGCACAATTCGGTGGACAACGTTTCGGAGAAATGGAAGTTTGGGCATTAGAGGCATATGGTGCTGCATACTCACTACAAGAAATGTTAACTGTTAAATCAGATGATGTTGTAGGACGTGTTAAAACATATGAAGCTATTGTCAAAGGGGAAAACATTCCAGAGCCAGGCGTTCCAGAAGGATTCAAAGTTCTTGTAAAAGAATTAGAAGCTTTAGGCTTAGACATAAGATTGTATACACATGATAACAAGGAAGTTGAGCTTAAAGAAGATATAGACGATTCTACAAGCTTTAGTAATATAGAAAATAAATCTCTACATGAAGAAAATGTTGTAGATGAAAATGAATTATCAGATGGATACACAGAAGAATCATCAGATGACGAAGATTCTGAAGATGACAAATTATTTGATGACCTAGATGATGAAAACGATGACATCATACTAGATGATGATTCAAGCATCTTAGAAGATGAAGATTTTAATGATGACGATGAGTAAAACTAAATAGGTACTTTTAATTCCAAGGGGGAAAAAATAGTGGATGAATTAGAAAATTTTGATAAAATGAAAATTGGCATAGCATCTGATGAGAAAATAAGAGAATGGTCACATGGAGAAGTTAAAAAACCAGAGACTATCAATTATAGAACATTAAAACCAGAAAAAGATGGTCTATTCTGTGAAAGAATATTTGGACCAACAAAAGACTGGGAGTGCCATTGTGGTAAGTACAAAAGAGTAAGATATAAGGGAATAGTTTGCGATAGATGTGGCGTTGAAGTTACAAAATCTAAAGTAAGAAGAGAGAGAATGGGGCACATAGAGCTTGCTGCCCCAGTAGCTCATATCTGGTATTTCAAAGGAATACCAAGCAGAATAGCTTTAATGTTAGATGTTTCACCTAAAGCCTTAGAGAAAGTTATATATTTTGCATCATATATAGTAACTGATAAAGGTACATCAACATTAACAAAAGGACAAATACTTTCTGAGAAAGAATTTGTAGAGGCTCAAGAAAAATTTGGTAGAGACTCATTCAAAGCAGAAATGGGTGCAGAACCAATAAGAAAATTACTATCAGAAATTGATGTTGATAAATTATCAGAGAAATTAAAGAAAGAACTTGAAAAGGCTAGCGAACAAAAAAGAGCCAAATTGGTAAAAAGATTAGATACAGTTGAATCGTTCAAACTTTCAAACAATAGACCAGAATGGATGATAATGCAAGTTGTACCAGTTATACCACCAGATTTAAGACCAATGGTTCAATTAGACGGTGGAAGATTTGCAACATCAGACTTAAACGATTTATATAGAAGAGTTATAAACAGAAATAACAGATTAAAGAGATTACTAGAACTCGGAGCTCCAGAAATAATCGTTAGAAACGAAAAGAGAATGCTTCAAGAATCAGTAGATGCTTTAATAGATAATGGAAGACGTGGAAGACCTGTTACAGGTGCTGGAAACAGACCACTTAAATCATTATCAGACATGTTAAAAGGTAAACAAGGTAGATTCAGACAAAACTTACTAGGAAAACGTGTTGACTATTCAGGACGTTCAGTTATAGTTGTTGGACCAGAACTTAAAATTTACCAATGTGGTGTTCCAAAAGAAATGGCAGTAGAATTATTCAAACCATTTGTAATGAAAGAACTAGTTAGCCGTGGAATAGCACACAACATAAAAAATGCTAAGAGAATGGTAGAAAGATTACGTCCAGAAGTTTGGGATATATTAGAGGATGTTATTAAAGACCACCCAGTATTATTAAACCGTGCTCCTACATTACACAGGCTTGGTATTCAAGCATTCGAGCCAGTACTTGTTGAAGGTAGAGCAATAAAACTTCACCCATTAGTTTGTACAGCGTTCAATGCTGACTTCGATGGTGACCAGATGGCTATTCACTTACCATTATCACCAGAAGCACAAGCAGAAGCAAGATACTTAATGCTTTCAGAAAACAACTTGTTAAAACCACAAGATGGTAAGCCGGTAACAACTCCTACACAGGATATGATTCTAGGAAGTTACTTCTTAACAATGGATGTTGATGGAGAAAAAGGCGAAGGAACATACTTCTCATCTCCAGAAGAAGCAATAATGTCACTTGCAAACAACGATGTAACAATGCACTCTAAGATTTTCGTAAGAAGAACTAAGATTGTAGACGGTGTAGAAAAACATGCAAAAGTTGCTACAACACCAGGTAAGATAATATTCAATAGAGGAATTCCTCAAGATTTAGGATTTATTGATAGAAGTAAGCCAGAAAACGAATTTGAATATGAAATAAATGGCGTAGTATCAAAGAAAAACCTAGGAAAGATTATAGGAAAATGTATTTCTGTACATGGTCTAAGCAGAACAGCAGAATTACTAGACTATATTAAATCTACAGGTTACAAATATTCTACATTAGGTGCTGTAACAGTATCTATAGATGATGTTAAGGTACCACCACAGAAAAAGGAAATAATTGCAAAAGCTCAAGCAGATGTTGATAACATATTAAAACAATATGGACGTGGATTAATTACAGATGATGAGAGATACAGCGAAGTAATTAAGATTTGGGAAAAAGCTACTGATGATGTTAAAAACGCAATGAGAGACAACTTCAGTAAAGAAAACCCAATGTTCATGATGTCAGACTCTGGAGCCAGAGGTAACTTAGACCAGTTAAAGCAAATTGCTGGTATGCGTGGACTTATGGCTAGTACAACTGGTAAAACAGTTGAAATCCCAATCAAATCATCATTCAGAGAGGGACTTGACGCATTAGAGTACTTCATTTCTGCACACGGTGCTCGTAAAGGACTTTCAGATACAGCTTTAAGAACAGCAGACTCTGGATACTTAACAAGAAGATTGGTTGATGTATCACAAGACATAATCGTAAGAGAAGATGATTGTGGTTCAACAGATGGACTTGAAGTATATGATATAAAAGATGGAAACCAAGTAATCGAAAAAATGCAAGAAAGATTATTAGGTAGATATCCATTAGACGATATCAAGAATCCAACTACTGGAGAAATAATAGTAGACAAAAATACTCTAATTACAGAAGAATTAGCAGATAAGATAGTAGATGCAGGAATTACACATGTTAAAGTACGTAGTGTATTCGGATGTAGAACAGAACACGGAGTTTGTGCTAAGTGCTATGGTATGGGATTGGCATCTAGAAAAGAAGTTGATATAGGAGACACAGTTGGTATAATCGCAGCTCAATCAATTGGTGAGCCTGGTACACAGCTTACAATGCGTACTATTCACTCTGGTGGTGTTGCCGGTGTTGCCGACATTACACAAGGTCTTCCTAGAGTTGAGGAGCTTTTCGAAGCTCGTAAACCAAAGGGTGTTGCTATAATTACAGAAATCGCTGGAAAAGTTTCTATAAGAGACGAAAAGAAGAGAAAAGAAGTAACAGTAACATCAAACGACGATAGCAGAACATACTTAATACCTTTCGGATCTAAACTAAAAGTTAGAGAAGGAGATGTTCTAGAAGCCGGAGACCAAATAACAGAAGGTTCTAAAAACCCAGCAGAAGTACTTGCAATTAGTGGACCACAAGGTGTATTTGAATACATCATTGCCGAAGTTCAAAAGGTTTATAGAAACCAAGGTGTTGATATCAACGACAAACACATCGAACTTATTGCAAGACAAATGTTAAAGAAAGTTAGAGTTGAAGACAACGGAGATACAGACATGTTTGCAGGTTCTTTAGTAGACATGTATGAATTCGAAGACAAGAACAAGTTAGCCGAAGAGCAAGGATTAAGACCTGCAACAGGTAAACGTGTATTACTTGGAATAACAAAAGCTTCACTTGCAACAGATAGTTTCTTATCTGCAGCATCATTCCAAGAGACAACAAGAGTATTAACAGAAGCTGCAATAAAAGGCAAAACAGACGAATTAATAGGATTAAAAGAAAATGTTATCATTGGTAAGTTAATCCCAGCCGGAACTGGTATGAAGAGATACAAGAAAATAAGAATAAACACAGAAGAACCAGAAAACACAGAAGTATCAGTAGCACCAGACGGAGAAAAAATGCCAGAAGATACAGAGGCAGATGCTGTAGAAGATGTTGTTGACGATACAGATGATGTAGAAAATACAACAGAAAATGAAGAATAATATTTTAGAAGAAGGACGTCGCTCAATGGGGACGCCCTTTTTTGGGCGAAAAAATTAGTTAGAAAAATAAAAAATCACTATATGAAGTTAGAGGCAGAGGTTCAAAAAGAAACACGATTGCCACTAACATCAGATTATGTTTTTAAAAGAATATTTGCAAGAGAGGAAAATAATTGTAAGCGCTCAATTGAAAAATAGCAGAGATTGTAGAATTAAGCACTGAGAAAGTAAAAAAGATTATAGGCTAAATTAATTTGAACTGTTATTAAATCATGCCATTATGAATATATTAAAAATAATTAATATTTTCATAGGAGATTTTTATGTTTGTAATTAATAAAAAAAGAATAATATTTTTAACACTTGCAATATTTTTGCCTATTGGTATGTTTGTGCTTCAAACAGCAAGTAACATAAATACAAACAAAACTGTTGCAACAATGGCTACTCCTGTAAGTAGTAAAACTATAATTGTAGATGCAGGCCATGGTGGCGAAGATGGCGGAGCCGTGAGCGATAATGGTGTTAGTGAAGCAGAAATTAATTTAAAAATTGGACTGAAATTACAGCAATTATTAGAACAAAGTGGCTCTAATGTTGTACTTACAAGGTCGGACAATAATGCGATTTATGATATAGATAAGAAAACTTTAAGAGAAAAGAAAAATTCAGACATAAGAAACAGAGTTAGAATTGGAAACAATTCATCAGCAGATATATTTGTTAGCATACATTTAAACAAAATACCAGAAAATATCAGTTACAGCAGAAATTAGCAGTCAGTGATGCAGATCAGAGCATTATTGAAGCTAAAAAGAAAACAGGACGAAAGCAGACAGAAAATGAAGTCAGGGAAGAAGAACGGAAGAAAGGTATTGTGAATTTCAAAAACTAATTTCGTTTATTAGCTGTTC
>ENA-OOXY01000548-OOXY01000548.1-human-gut-metagenome-genome-assembly--contig:-NODE-548-length-33924-cov-6.432785_pt1 | contig 33924 bp, 29 predicted proteins | sample MGYA00241593_ERZ501355 | MGnify/ENA primary metagenome ERZ501355 (study PRJEB25962, sample SAMEA2042739) | human gut metagenome | biome: human gut; feature: human-associated habitat; material: faeces... | reverse complement strand
GGTCACAGAGCTCTACCGCAGCTTGCCGGCAATAGAATGAGCTGAGATCTCCAATGCTTTATTTGAGGCGGCCAAGCGATCCGCTTTGCCGCCTCTGCTTTGCTATACTCTTTTTCTGCCTATAACTTTTCTTTGAATTAGGGCTTGACTTTTTAGCAGGTTTACAGCATAAGAATAACATAGAAGCCGTGGATAATTCAAGTCCCCTATATCAGTAATTTTTAGGCACTTCTTTCGGTAATCTTTTGTTACATCATCAGGAAGCTCCCTGTTCCCCTTAGATGTCCTTATTTTAATTTGGGGAGTGATTCTATAAGTGCAGTAGGTATTGTTGTTTCGAGCAGGAAGCGATGTCCACCTATTTTACCAGACATGAAAAGCGCCCTTTGCAGATTAATTTTGTGCTAACACCCAAGGCGCGTCTATCTTTTCGCTTAAGGCTGACATCTCGCTCTACGGTAGCCCAGCAGAGCGATTCTCTTGGTATACCGCTGTCAGTTCATTACGAAGTAATTCAAGCGCTTCACGGCTTCTTTGTGAAGCTGCAAAGAAAGTGTTGTTTTCCACTTCCGCATAAGGAACATATGTTGGAACAGTGTCTATCGGTATTACGACATCCTCACCTTCAGTATAAGAGAAAACAGGGGTAACTATCGTATTGCAAAGATAATAAATATTGGTAGGCGACTTCTGTGCTTCGGGCAGTTCAACTTTTCCTTCAAGGAAAATCAGGTAATACTGCCCATGACGCATAGTGTTTACGAACCCGAGATTTGCAGTCATATCATCGAAAAACAAACACCATGAAGCCCGCGTGATATAGATCTGCTCGCCAATCGTTTCGTCAATCAAATCAGAGCCCTTCAAAATATGTACAATTTCTACCGGCTGACGAAGCGTTTTAAACACTGCTTCAATCCCTCCAACCGGAGCAACCTGAAGTACAATAGGCGCGTTTTTCAACTCAGTCGGGAGTAATGCGGCATTTTCTACAGCTAAGTTCTCCGGCAATTCTGCAACGCTGAAATGGTTTAGATATTCAGGCTCTCTCGTTATGTCCGTATAAGTTGAGCGTTTAACCAAACCGATAATCACCACAATTATAATAACCGCTGCTAAAAAAAGCGAAAAAGTTCGTTTCATTCTTTCACCATCTCAATCTTATCGATACGCCCATCGTTGATATGGTAAATAACATCAGCCAATGGATAAATATCTTCTCTGTTATGGCTTGCAAGTAATACTATTGCGCCTCGCTCTCGTTCCTCACGGATTATTGTTCTCACGTTTGCGGCACTTTCCTCATCCAAAGCGTTGGTCGGTTCATCAAGCATGATCACATCAGGACGCTCCATAATCGCCTGTGCTATAATCAGCCGTTGCTTCATTCCGAGAGAATACTTCTTATACAATCGTGAATCCGCGGGATCTAATCCGACTCGATTCATTGCGAATCGAATATCATCAGAAGTGATACTGCGTCTCAGGTCGGCAAGCTCTTTCAAGTTGTCAAATCCTGTCAGGTTTGGATATAACCCCGCATTTTCAATAACAATTCCGAGACTCGGAAGAACCTCGATATTTTTGTGCAGAATCTGGTTGTTCCATCGTATCTGCCCCGAATCAATACGTATCAACCCTGAAAGTGCGCGAAACAGCATCGTTTTACCGGCACCGTTGATGCCAACAAATCCATAGATATGGCCCCCTGATAGCTGTAAGTTGATATGATCAAGGATCATATTCCTTTTTATCGATTTGCAGATATTCTCAGCAATAAGCTCCATTTATGCCACCTCGGTTTCTATATTTGAAGAAATGATTTCCTGCCGACAGACTATGAATATCGAAACAAACACCGCTACAGAGGACAAGCCCAAGAAAAAGGCGACCGAATCGTTCAACGAGATGCCTGTTTCAATCTGATGGATATAGAAATCCACTTCACTAATTGGGCTATTATGCCAACTGAGGATCAGATGTGCAATGGGATTAATACTTAATAAACGGGCGGCAGCACCGTTCTCCGGCTCGCAAAACTTAAGTGCCATAACGAGTAAAAGCTGACTTCCTATAACAAAAGCATAGCTCGCAACTTCCTTGATCTTGAGAGACAGAAAATTGATTGTTGTTGTCGTGATAAAGAGCCAGAGAGAAAAGATGGCAACATAATATCCGGTAATTGTCCATGCGGTCCGTGATAACATGAGCCGCTGCTGCATAATAAGTATCAGCAGGCTTGGGACAAGTAAGAAGGCGGAATATAATATAGAAGCAAGCAAAAGCTCAAACTGTTTTTTTGCAAGCCATTTCTTTCTCAACTGACAACGCGAAAAATAATACACACTGCCCGTGCAGAAGTAATCGTAGTAAGAATTCCCCATAATAGCTTGGAATGCAAAAAGAGGAAAAAGTCGAAACGTCATGTTGAAAAGCGATGGGAATTCAAAGGACGTGCCGACATAACTCATCCGGAGGACCAAATCAATCAGGCTGACACTTTCTGGAGACAGCAGCATGTCAAGCGTTGCAACAAGTGAAAGGACCGTTCCTGCTGCAATAAGGCCATTACTTCTTTTCACGAAAATATCACCTCAGTTGCAGATATCCCTTTTGGAAAGCACAGCTACAGCAGTGAGCGAGAAAATCAGCATACTCAACAGGAAAACTACAAAAGCAGCATAGTTTTTAAGTGTGCCGTCATAGAACATCAGATAGTCAAAATACGAGGTGGAAAACTCACCGGGAACAGATCCTCCCCAAATCTGCAAGACATAGAATAAAAGATAAGTCGGAAGGAAAAGCACCAACTTATACTTTCCTTTCAAGAAACCTCCAATGGCAAAAGGAAGCAGTCCGATAACTGCGCTGGTTAGGCTCACAACTACCACATTTAGAACCGCATACAAGTATGGCATTTTCACATATAGAGAGGGCCAAAAGTATCGGCTGACTATTTTCAGATATAAAGGATCATAGCAGCTCAAGTTAGATGGATCGCCGAAAGCCTGCAGAGGGAATGCGAGCACGTTTAGAGCTATCTCCAGCAAAAATGGCAGAAAGAAGACCACAAATGTTGTCAGTGCTGCTGAAATTGTGGCGCTGAAATGGTATCTTTGTTTTCCAATTCGAGAGCAAATATATATCTCATATCTCGTCTCTCTATTTTCCAAGAGTACAAATGATGCTGGGATAACCGCAAGAAATGGAAAAAGCTGCATGAAATAGAACCCCAGCGGATTATCCGTTGCGACCAGTAGCCGCAGCTTCATGGGATGATACATATCAATGACATCATAGCCAGCATACCTGAAGACATTTTGTAGGTAATTCGCTAAAACAAAGCCAAGGATCACGGCAAAAACCGCTTTGCACTTTCTGGTTTTTAGATTGTGCTTAACTTGTGCTAAGATAGAATAAAACATTTTTGACTCCTATTCGTATTGCCCCTCAGAATCACCACACGACATACTCTCTACGTTATAGGACAAGTTCGAAAGGAGACCTGCTTATATGAATAACGAGAACAATCTACTTGAATTCTTTATGGGAAAAGAAAACGCAGATCATCTGTACATTTTAATCGTACTAGTGATCTTAGACTATATAACCGGTATTTGTGTAGCGATACATCAAAAGCGCCTATCGAGCAAAATAGGATTTAAAGGGATATCATTAAAAGTCATGATTTTTGTTGTTTTATCGATGTGTCATGTGCTTGATGGATATCTGATTGGTGATGGTTCGACAATTCAAGCGATGACAATTTTGTTCTATTGTGCAAACGAGGTCGTAAGCATATTAGAAAACTCTGTGGCAGTTGGGGTGCCACTACCGCAGAAGTTGAAAGAAGTCCTTTTAAGTTTTAAGACGAAGGACAAAGGTAAAGACTAACCAAACTTATGTATTCAACCAATATCGGATTACAGATGTTCTAAAGAAGAATAGACTAAACCTTAAAAAGCTGGCAGCGATTATGCCGCCAGCTTTTTATTAGTGCTAATGAGTTACAGTGATTTCTATTTTACAATACGCACCTGAAATGGAACGATAACTCCATTTTGCTGAGCAAGAACCATGGTGTTTACTGCAGCACCGGCGATTCCTTCATAATCTCCTGGCTTAAAATCATAGCGGTCCTTGATAGTTACAACGCCATTCCTTTTCACCCAAGTAAAACCATGAATGGCATAGTAGAGATCTTTTTCAACAGGAACATTGCTGTCCGGAAATTCGGCTTGACCTCCCGTATTATACATACTTTTGATTTTTTTGAACACAGGGGACAAGGTTACTCTGTCTCCGTTGTTTGGGTAGTAGGTTGAATCTTCAAGATCATTATCAACGGCGTGAGTCAGCAACTCTGCCGCAAGAAGGTACCCTTTACTTCCGAACCATGTGATAACAGCGCTTACTGCAGGGGAGTACACTGGATTTGGAAGGCCTCGCGTTACCACCCCGGATTTATAATTATCATACTCCTGTAGTTGCTTTTCAAGTGTGCTAATCAGTGCATTAATTTTATCCCTCTCTGCAGAATCTAGACCTTCTTGTTCAAGAAGTCCCTTATAATAAGAAATCATTTTGGTAAGTTCACTAGTAACGTTGGTGTTGTTTTCATTTAACTCAGCCTCTATCATACGAATGCATTCCTGAACCTGAGTTTCTTCACTCCTATCAGAAGCAAAAACCATATTTGTCATAATAAGCACAGACGCTAATACAAAAGCCATAGTTGCTCTTAACTTTTTCATGGATATTCTCCTATATTAGTTCTTCAAATAAATAGTATAGATTGTCTTCAGCGTTATAGGTGATTATAAGGGTATTATTGAACTGATTTAGCGACTTTACAAGCAAAGCGTGATCCGATGTAAGTATATTGCCTTTGATAGCTTGTGTTGACAATACTTTTGAACAGACTCTATTGATTACCCTTAAGTCATTACCATGTACGCTTTTCGGGGAACAGTTAGTGCTACCTAAATCAAAGATGGATCCTCGGGCCTTATCACTTTCACATGAAAGCGCAATGATTCTGTATCCATCACCATGGAAACCGTGATCAGAACTATAATACTCTTCTACTTTAGTTCCTTCTGGAATTGTTATGTGCCATCTGGAAGACAGCGTATTCAGGGGACTAAAATAAATTCTTCCAGTACCGTAGAGCACAAAAAACAATAGTGATAATACCACCAAAGTCCCGAAGTAGATTTTGAACATTATTTCTAAAACAAGTTTGATAGCTTTCCTCATAGAAACTGTCTCCAGTAGCAATTCGGTGCATGGTCATTTAGATATTGCTTTCATTGTTCAGACCTTTGGTTCTATCCTTCCTATAATGACCTATGATAGGAAACTACGGCATGCCGCAATAATTGGTTGCAAGGGATATCTCTCATCGTTCGCGTATATACAAATACTCTGGACTCCGTTCCTTACCGGCAGGTTTTTGTTACGCTTTGCTCAGGCTGGGCAACACCATTGATGCTATAGTTTAGTTTCAGTGTATAGCTCCTCCCTCGGGTTACGCCGTGTTGTCCAGACACAATCGCTCTGTATGTTCCTTCGCTGCTCCACGAGTCTATATAGGAACTCCCTTGGTAGAGGGTCAAAGTTGCTTTTACATAATCTGTGGAGGTATCGCCTCTACAAGATGCCTCACACACTGCAGTTGTTCCATTGAAACTCAGATTTAAGGATCCACCTAATGCCATAGGAGCCATAGCCTGTGCAACGATTCCGCCCGTAAGCAAAAGACTACAAAGAATTGCGGCGAAAATCTTTTTCATAATAATCACCCCCTTCCACATGTTTTGACAGAGTTTTCTACTCTTGTCTTACAGATGTAGAAGGGGGATTGATTCTTACTGATTTTGGGAAAATATTTCTACTTTGTCGTTTTGACTAAATACACGCTTTCTGCTATGTGCAAAATATCGTTTTTTCCAAGAGGCGCATCAATGGTAAATTGCAGATTATTCTCAGGGTCAAACCATACGAGTGTACTATTGATACCTTCTTCTTTTGGAACTGCCAGCCTCCCATCAAGGCCATTTACAGAAGCGGAAATTATATCTGCTTTTTCTGTACTAATCCAACTCATAGAGCCCTGCTGCATATAGCCATATTCAAACAAAATCACATTTTCATTATCGTTTTCATAATACCTGCTGATCGTACCTTCACCTGCAAAGTATTTTTCTTGCTTTTCCTCAAAACCGTCCGGCAATTCTCCGATTTCATACTGTGGCATCTTGCCCTGAACATCATCGCCAGCATAGCGAAACACTACATGCGTCTCATACCATGCTGTGACCCAGCGGATAAATGTCGCGCGAGCAGTTGGACTAACGACCATCAAACTGCCGAATGCAAGCGAGATCACCAGCAATATGACAGCGACCCTCTTTAAGGCTCTTTTCCAAACAGGCTGCTTTCGATCACGCGCCCAGCGCAGAGGGTTCTTGAGCATCACCTTGATTTGCTTCTGATGATGCAGCGACGGCGTATACGGGATCGTCTCTGTGTTCGTTTCTTCATCCAGCGCAATGGCATCCAACAGTACATTACGCATTAAAAGGTCAAGTTCCTGCTCTGTCATATGTGAAATCCCTCCTTGACTGCAATTTCACGAAGCAGCGCGCGGCCGCGGGAAATGCGCGTATTGACCGCGGACTCTGAGATACCAAGATGCTGTGCAATTTCCTTGCCGGAGTAGCCGTTGATCAGCCGCATTTCCAGTGCCGCCCGGGAGGTCGGGGGAAGCTGAGAGAACAGCTGGACAAGCTCGTTATAGCTTGTTGGATCGCTGACATCTGCCGAAAAAGTATCCCAATCTTCCTGAGGAATCTCCCTCCGCTTATGTCTCAGAATCATAAGTGCTTCATTCTTTGCTATAGAGATGAGCCAGAAGCCTAATTTCTTACAGGGAATCTCAGAAATTTTATCAAAATGGCGGATCACCTGCAAGAAGGTATTCTGCACAGCATCTTCGGCGGCGTGAGGATCTTTTAAGATACGAAGTGCTGTCTGTTCAACACGAACATGGTGTTCTTCATATAACTCTATAAACTTTTGCTTGTCCTCATCATTTTCCAGTATGGCAAGTAGGTACGAAATCATTTAGAACCTCCAAAGAAGTAGTAAGTGTTAACACATTTATTATGAGGGCCTTAGAGAAAAATTTTGAAAAATATGTAAGAAAAAGACCTGCGAAATGTAAGCACTTACTGGCTCAAGCTATGCGCACTACATACGAAGAGATTTTTCTGTGTATTCACGTCATTCATACTACATAGGGAATAGGGAAAATCTCCACTTATGAGCATTTATGCGACTTTTCTGATGAACGCTCAGGTAAGGCTTTCTCGCTTTGCCTTATTTCTTGGACTATTGGATTGTGAGCTTTTCCATTTACAGCATTCTCCTAAACTAGGACTCACTGTTCCAATAAGCATAAAGGCCTGAAGAGATTCGCCCAAGGCTTGTTGAATCCCTGTTTCTAACCAAATGCCACGAAGACCGTAACTGCCATTTATGACAATTGCGGTTTTCGTGGCATTAGTTATATTTCATGCCCACGGATCCCAGCTATGAGCGTCAAAAATATACCCGTTCCTCTGTTAGTACACTGATTTAGAGATTTTGACTATTTACCGCAGGAATTTACGGATTGTAATTACACCGCTGTCAGGACACCTCCATCTCCGGCTCTGTGTAATGTAAACAGACGCCATCTTCTAATCCTTTTATGCATTCATGAAAGTCTCCCCAAGACTCCATTCATTCCATTATGTTCCCAGTTCTTGCCTAGGTCACATATTGGCAAATTTTTGGTTATCTTGTGACAATATAATCAAAATCAGCATTTTCGGATGATAGTTTACTTTTACAACTCAAATCTCTCCTTTGTAGATAGGAAGTTTTTATAATTTCCCCCTCCCCAAGACTCCTAAAAAGCAATTTGGGAGTGAGATTTATGCTGGTAGAAACTATTTGCAAGGCACAAAAAGGAGATGAGAAAAGCGTTTTAGAAATGATAGCACAATTCGAATGTTTGCTGACACGGTACGCTCATCTGCTTAAATACGAGGATGCACTAAATGATCTAACGCTCGATTTTATAGTGTTGCTTAAGCAAGTTAATACATCAATTTTTGCTGGGAAAAGCGACGGTGTTGTTGTAAATTATATTGCGCAAACGATTAAACATAGTTATATTCGTCGCTCAAAGCAACGAGCCAAGGTCAATTCCAGGGAAACTCTTTTTGAAGATTTAAGTGAAGGCCAACGGTACCATGTTGAAAATACTAATACTTGTACCAACGATGAACTATTGGGTATTACGGAACTGCTCTCAGGGAAAAATCTTACAGATAGTGAGCGGAATGTGCTTATTGGGGAATTCTGCTTTGGTATGTCCAGCGCTGAGATTGCCCGAGCAAAATCAGTATCACGACAGAGCATCAACCAAATAAAAAGGCGAGCAATCATAAAATTGAGAAAAGAAATAGGATGTGAGAATACAGGGCTTCACGGAAATGTTTCTTAAAGAAGTGTATCATAAAAGTTAAAATAATCAATACTCTAAGTGTTGATAAACACTTCAAGTGTATTCTACCTTTTCGTAGAATGGATATACTTTCAGTATTAAATAATACTTGGGGTGCAGATATGGGCAAGACAGGAGTAAGCAGCTTTTTGCGGCGCTATCGAAGTAAGCATGGACTAAGTAGAGAAGCTTTGGCTGAAAAGCTGGATATTAGCGATTCTTATCTTGCTGCTTTAGAACTTGGAACGCGAAAGCCATCGTACGACACACTCCTAAAAATAGTCAATACGCTAGACGTTTCGGTGGACTCTGTAATAGGAACTGATGGGTATGTTGGAAAGTTAGAAGAAAAATCTGAGATATCAATAGCGCTAAACAAGTTATATCAAATACTCTAAAGGAGACATATCGCACAGTGGTGAAGGTGTTGGAGATGGAATTTGGAGTATTTTTACCATATGTGCGTCCTTATTTGATGCCCCCGAAAAAAGTGTCGTGGTTATTGATGAACCCGAATTATCCGTACACCCTGCTCTACAGAAACGACTAATGGCTCTTTTTCTTGAGTATAGTAAGACCCATCAAATTATTTTATGCACACATTCTCCATACTTTATAAATTGGGCAGCTATAGTCAACGGTGCTAATTTAACTCGCGTTGTGCAAGAAGGCTCTGTTTCAAAGTGTTATTCGATTTCGGATGAATGCAGACATTCTTTTGGAGGCATACTTCACGATTTAAACAATCCTCATACGCTTGGTATCGAAGCCAATGAGGCTTTTTTCCTTGAAGACAGCATCATTTTAGTGGAGGGCCAAGAAGATGTTGTAATCTTTAATAAAATGGCCCGAGATCTCAACATGGATCTGAAAGGGAACTTTTTTGGCTGGGGTGTTGGTGGTGCACCTAAAATGAAAGCTCTGAGCAGGAGATCAGAGCAATTGAAGAAAATGTCCTTAGAAACATGATTTTGAATTGTCAGAATAAGATTACACACATAAAGAGAGAGGAGCCTATAATGAAAAAGCGACTGATTTCTATGCTTTGTGCGTCCGCTATCGCCTTCCTTTTACCTATCACTTAGACTATAACTCATGATAACACTCTCAACCAATTTACAGTCTACAGTGGGGTAATACAGAAGGCACCTTCATCTCTATTAAAGGCTTTGGTTCTACCATAAGAGCTCTTTCGTAACCCTGCTGAACAGGCTTAAGAATCATGGAACACCGCTTGCCTTAGGGCAGGCGGTGTTCCATAACCGTAAAATTAATCGCGCATAGTCACAGACAATAGTAACGGAACGTTGCACAACGTTCCGTTACTGCCATAATGGGGTGCCGGAATGACAAGCGCAGAGCTGAAACATCGTGCGAAGCTGCAGGGGTGGGCGGCACGAATACAAGATTGCCGCGGCAGCGAACGGTTGGTGCATGCTTTGAGTTGGATCCGTTTCCTAACGCATTGCCTCTGTTCTGTAGACAGCGTCGGGACCATATCAAGGGCTTGTACTGGGAAAAGGATGGCATCATTCTGCTGTACAAATGACTGGAGCAAAGCGTGTATCAATGGCCGCGCTTAGGATCTGGGGGGGCTTTGTCACTATAGCAATACCGCTAGCTCATAAAGGGGTTGCAGATTGAGCAACCGAAAACACAACGCCCTGCGACAGACTCGAGTGCAACGTGAGCAAAGAAGAATATCCAAGAGTCATTGAAAACGTTGGTTTTTCACTTCGTTTCATGGTATAATTCTTTTATGGAAATCAGAGAATTGCAAACAAGTAGGATAATCATTTTCTGATTCTACGCAAAAGTGTAGTAGCATTTGTGATGCCAAAAGCATTAAAAAGTCGCTCCTGCGATATAGGAGAACCGGTATCAATCACTTTAATAGGATATTGTGGCTATTGTTTTAAGTTGAAATTCAGCTTTTTATTATGGCAAAAGTTATAGGTAAAGTATAGTGGTTAACACGCTATGAATCGGCCTGGAAAACGGCTGAATGGAGGAGAAAATGGGAGTAAGATTAACTAGTATAAGCACACCTGTGGGTGGAGTTTCATGGGAATATACCAAAGCAGAGGAGCGCTCCGCCCCTCTGCCGATATCCCCCGGACAAAAAATCAAAGTGTTCATTAGCTCGATTTGTGGTGTAGAAAAATATGATAAAGTACGAGCTGAATTAAAAAAGGCTATTGAGCGCACACAATTAGTTGATGTTTACACTTTTGAGAGTAGGGGTGCGTCTACGCTGCCTGCAGGTGATCATTACATACTGGCACTAGAGGATAGTGACATTTGCATTTTCTTAATAGATAATGCAGACGGAATCAAGGCGGGTGTACAGGCAGAAATTGACACTGTCAAAAAGCATAATATTAAGGCCCTGTACTATTTCTGTGATGAAACACAAAAAGAAAAAACGGCACTGGAACAAAGCTTGATGGGTGCACGTTTTGCCAAGAGTAAAACCGTTCACAGTTTCAGTGAACTGAGTCGAGAAGGGGCTCAGGCATTGATAGATGATATCGTTGCTGTATACCACTACTATTGTACCGGAAGAATAGTTTTGAACTCTGGTGAAAATGATGAAATTCAAGCAGTAGATGTTGTTGGTACAGAAAAGTATCAACTTCCTATAATCCCTAAGTCCACGTTAAAAAATGTTGATAAATGTAGAGATTACCTTTTAAAGTTTGTTCTTGGATATTCCCGTGGCAGATACCCAGGTGAAATGGAAAATACAAGTGAATTTGATGACTGGGGGCTCCAGTTTCTCCCAATATTATTTGAAGGTAAATCCATCAAATATTTCAATACTGCAATGTATTTGGATGCCTTAAAAGCGCAGCAAGATGATGGGCATTATCAAGTCGTTCAAATTCGCTGGCAAGCAATTCAAGCGTATTTTGCTGAAGATATTAAAAAGTGTGTAGAATATCTTGAAACAGCGTTAAGCCTCGCAAAAGAAACTAATCAGCCAACATGGGTCATAAAAGATATTCTCGTGGATCTGCGCAATGTGCACTGGACTTGTTGTACTGCAAGAAATGAGTATTCTGATACTCCGGCACAAAAGGAATTAACACAAAGCAGCGAAGAACTTTATTATCCGATTCTTGACCGCATCCATGAATCGCTACATGAAAAATACATAGAGGGGTTATATAAAAAGAAAATAGGATCACCTTATTCAGTTACCATAGGCAATAACTTAGATCCATATGGTGAAATGCTTGCAAGTTCACTTATTGTATCTATGTACAATGGTTCATTAACTCATATTTTGCTTATCTATGAAAAAATCAGGGACTTTGTATTCTACCTGAGCTGTAAATATGATGACTGGAATCTTAGACTCAACCTGTACAAACTTGCGATTTTTGCAGGAAGCGAAAAGGAAATTAAGGGAATACAAGACTCTTTCCCTGAGGTTCTAAATAACCTAACTGCTGATGAAGCAAAGTCTATTATGGATTTTTGTCTAAATCATCCGATAAAATATAAGAGATTAAGTAGTCAACTGCTGGCATTTGGTTCAGTAGGATATTTTCTGGATGATAAATGCTATAAATCTTGCGAAAAATCCATTCTTGGAGAAATCAAATCGTGGTTGAGTAGTGATACTTCTGTTGTGGCTATAGGCCAAAACATATTCAAGTGTCTCTCCGGAGTGGCTTATCGTATGTCACAAGATATGCTCAGTGAAATATGCTGTCAATTCATTGACAGGCATTATAGTCGCTGGTATATGGATATGTTTAAGTTCATTGCTAATTGCATTGATCTTAGAAAAATGAGTGATGCTTCTGCAAAAGCGTTGGTTGAACATATTAATTGTGTGCTAGGCAGTGAAAAAGAACGAGAGCAGATAAAATATTCTCCTGTCTTTTTGTGTGTTCTCAGGAAGCAAAATCGTGCTATCACAGAGAGCATGGACAAAAAAATAGCCGAATACTTGCCAAACTATTACGGTGGAGACTATAAATTAGAAACTTCAGAAAACGAAAGCCAAGATATGCCTGGGTTTATACGAGAATATATAGGGCGTATTCGAACAAGCAATGAAAAGCAAGGAAAAGATGGCGTTTATTTTGGACGTGGAACACGCGAGATTGCAACAGTTAGAGCCATTTTGTTAGGAGAAGAACTCGTATATGATGCAGATACTATGGACGCGCTCATATCCGTAGTAGCAAACACCCTCTTGATTTCCAAAGAAGGAATCTCCACAAAACTTGACGCGATAGCGCTTCTCATTTGCATTGTAGTAAAATATCCTGAACACTATACAAGAAATCAAAGTGTATTTGAGAAACTGTTTAAGCAACAGAGTACCATTGAAGTTGCCGAGAATTCGATTATTTCATCTAATATCGATAGTATTTCTTTGAAAATCGGATTGCAATTTTTGTTTGCCTCTATTGGGAAAAATGTATACGGTGACATACTCGAATTAATGCCGTATATTCAAGGAAATGTTGCAACAACAATCGCAGTAACTCATTTGATCGTTGGATATTTAGAAAACTCAGATGAGGTTATGTTGCCATCCAGAGTAGAGGCTATTATCCTTCAGAATGTTTTGCAGTGGCTACATTCAGAATATACAGATATAAGATGGAATGCTACACGCATTCTTCTAACCATGTCTCGCAATCCAGAGAATTATGGCATTGTAAACCATCAGCTAGTGAATCTTATAGATTCTAATAGCGTATATATCAAAAATCTGATTATGCGCCATTTGTATACCATGAAAGGAATTACTGACGGAACAAAAGAGTATATCATTTCCAAATGCAAACAAGATGCAAATTTTGTCGTTAGAATGGTTTGTGATGAAGTGGAAAAAGGCGTAGCCGAAGAGTAGAATAGGGAATCAGCCGAGTAGTGATTAGCTGCTCGACTGATTTTCCTTATTGTTATTTTTCTATGACCTCTGGCATTATTCTGGCACCTGCTCCCTCCACGTTTGACAGTGCTTTGTCACAAAGTCTCACGCAGAGGGAGCATTTTCATTTACCACTTACTCAGGATCTTCCCGAACATCTGGAGTTTTTCTTCGTTGTAACGCTGCACAACCAGCATTACGTTTTCTCCCACCATAAAGTCAGAGTCCTCGTGCTGGAAGGAGTAATTGCACATACAGACTACGCCATCTGGCAGATTGCAAAAAACGCCTCCACCATACTTCCCCGAAATGACTGCAAGGCGGCGCGAGCCTACGGGATGACGCTGTTCCGCTCCAAGGATGGGATTCGTTTCCGTTTCCTTGATGGAGACAACCAGTTCATCTTTAGCGGGATCATAAACCTTGACAACGCTCTCTAACTCCATGCCGGGATGATATTCATCCCGCAGATCAGGAATGGCAGCATAGCGCATTTCGCGCTGAGTGAGGTCAAGATCATGTCCATAGCAGTCAACAAGGCAGCGTCGAGGACCGACCGCCAGCATCCGACACTTTACGCGGCTGCCGATACGGTGAAGATCCTCGCGGTGAGCGAAGAAATATCGTTGACTGCGGCTTGCGAGACGACGAGATCCAATAGCAAAGCCCGCTTCACGTTCGACCTTGATGATAACAAGATCGATACTCGCACCGACCATATTCTGCAGCACATAGTCAGGACGCTCATTTCCTGCTTCCCACATTTCCGAGGCCGGAATTACAATGCGTACACGGTAGGGCACTACAATGGCGCAATACATGGTCTTCTTCTCTCGTCTCTCTGTCTCCGGGTTCCACACATAGATAGAATGCGGGTCTACGCCGATAATCGTACCGGTGATAGCACTGCGTCCGCGGTAGGAGGCATAAATAGAGTTCCATTCCTGCCGCTCATCTGGGGTCAGGCCACGATCGAGATTATTGAACTTCAGCTCGTAGAAAAGCTGACGATCACTCTTAGGTACAGCCTTCAGAGACTCAACGGACACGGGCGTCTCCAGCGGCGGCTCGAGCTCTTCCTCTTCGGTAATCTCTTTCTTCGGCTCTTGAAATCCCCAGTCACTCTCTTCGGTGCTGGAAATGGGTGTGCTCTCCGGAGACACCGTCTCCGGTTCTTCAGAGAAATCTACGCTGTACTCCGCCGCCTCTGCCTCGTCGTGCAGTTCTGAAATTTCCTGGGGCACCATGTCCGAGACGCTATTGCCTCCTTCGCCTGCATCGTGCAGAATCGCTGCTTCACTAAGGGCATCCGATGCGCTTTCCGGCTCAGTAGTCATTTCCTCAATAGATGCATCTGCACATTCACTTTCGGTGGGCAATTCCTCCTCCGAAGCAGAAGCGGCCTCTACTGGCATTGCTTCCTCCATGGACTTCTCTGCAGAAACACTTTCCGGCTTCTCCGTCCGCACTGAACCTTCGGCATCATTTCCGTTGATGCCCTCAAGCGAAGTCTCTGTGGGAGTTGCTTCCGAAGTGATACTTTCTTCTGCATTGCTGCCAGGCATCAGATCAGCGGGTGCCGCATCGTCCACGTTGGCCGCCGTGGTTCCTTCTTCCATGGCAGGCTTGGAAACTTCCTCTTCGGGAACGATCTTTTTTCTTGCCATAATGTTATCCTCCTGTTGTTATATTTTTTCTGGCTCGTGTGAACCAAAAAAGCGATGGGTACCATCCTCCTGACGGACGGCAAAGATATGATGGTGGGGGAGCGCAATACCGCGGCTATCGCGGCGGTCCGAAATCCAGATGATCCGCTCTCCCTTCATGCGCGATGTCGCAAGGATACGCTCAGACGTGTCCATCCATGCGACCGTAAAAAGATAGGACAGCTCCTCGCCGCTGCCTGTAAACCGAAGCAGGAAAGGGCTTTCCAACCGCTCTGATGAAAGGAACGACGGATCACAGCCGCTTAGTTCCAGCATGACGTCGATAGCCTCTAAGTACCGGGGATCTACCGTGCGCTTTCCGTAGCACACTATGTCTTCCTGAAGCCGCACAAAATTTGTTCCGGCTCGCAGTTGGCGCAGCATAACGTCCATGCGGTGCTGAGAGATCTCGATCCCCTGTGGCCGGTAATACTGCGCTGTAAGCGCGCAAAGCTGACATGAGCGGATATATTTGATCTGTCGGAGCACTGAAATGATGTATTTTTGCTGATTGGACAGCAGCATTCGCTTACCTCCTCTCACGCCGTTGACGAAAGCGCATTGAGGTATGGATCAACCAGTAAATCGCTCTCACTTTCGGCAATACAGTTGAACAGCACGGCCATGGTGTAGGCCGTGCTGTTTTTCACGTTTTGTTCCTGATTTTCATGGAGCTTTCGCTCTGCCTCCCGCAGGATCATACCATCCAGCCGCCGCAGCTTCGCCCGCACGCGGCTTTGCGGCAGTGTGGCGTTCCCGATGCGGTAGCTGTCGGAGTAATAAAGGCGCTCAATGGCATTTTCAAACACCAGTGCTGTTCCCGGCGCAAAGCCGGTAAGCTCACAGGCATCCAGAATGTTCAGAAAATCATCCTCTCTTTCTTCGTCCGTCAGTCCGTCATGTGTGGGTTTCAGAACGGACGGACTGACTTCTATCTGACTACAATCAATCTTTCTTTTTTCTTTCTTACTTGGCATCACTTTCTGCGCTTCTGCAGCAACGCTCTCTGCGGTTCTAAAACCGCAGAATTCACGGTTCTTGAAATGCAGATCCTGCGGGTCTTGCAGAGGTGCGGATTTTTCCGCACTTTCAAGAGACTCAGAATCAGAGGTTCTTGAACCGCCGCTCTTCTCCGGCACAGTAAAGGGTGCACTGGTGTAGTTGGGATCATCCTGCGGCGTCACATAGGCAAGATATATCTGATTGGCATCGCCACGGCCGCAGCGCTTTTCCCAGACGAGTTCCAGCTCCACCAGCTTTTTGAAAGCTGCCGTCACACGCTGCTCGCAGATTCGCAGTTCTTTGGCAAGAGCCTTACGGGGAAAGATCACAAAGACCTCGCCGCGCTCATTGACCCAGCCGTTCCTGCGCGAGAGCTGGAAGCGGTTCAAAAGAAAGGTGTAGGTCACTTTTGCATCCAAGCTCATCTCACAATAGCGCGTGTCTGAAAAAAGCCAGCGGGGCATCTGCATGTGATAGATGCTTTGCACATCTGTTTGGACCATCAGCTGAAAGGATGGCCGTTCCTTCATTTTCGCTGCCCTCATCGCAGGTACCTCCTTATTGAGCGTGCGGGCATAGTCCGCACGATGGTTTCTCTTTTGCGACGTAGGGAAAAGACGCAGGCATCGTGAGTCAGTGTCTTTTCCCTTTTATAAAATATATCCAGCAAAACTTTCCCGCTAATTTCATGTAGGATATTAGCAAGAACGCACATTTTCTATTGCAGTAGCTTTCGTTGCCTTGCTATATGCCGCGGCCGGGCGGTATCCGGCTCGGGTCATCCAGTTCCTCTAAATCGGACTCATCTTCTCCAATGACGGCAGAGCGGGTCATTTCCACAAGTCCAATGTCCTCCGGCGAAGTCCCCTCCTTCATGTCTGAGAAATCGTAAATACACTGTTCACCCGATTTCTGTCGAGGCATCGCTACCGCATGTGACTTGCGTGTGCAGGCTTTTTCTCTGTCAGGCGCCTGCTTTTTCTCCGACGTGTTCTCCTGCGGTACAAAATGTGCAGCCGCCTGAGGAGAGTGTCCTGCAGAAGTCTCGTGCGGAACACTCGCAGTTTTTTGAGGCGTACGCTTTTTGTTTTCATCCTCCCGCCGTTTCCACTCCGGCACATAATCAAAAACGCTGCACTTTACAAGTTCCTTGTACGCCGGCAGCTCCTCCAGCATGATCTTGTAGAGTTCGGCAGGCTTATAGTGGTTGAACATTACAATGCACTTAAACTTGTCCAGCCGTAAGAATTCATCGGGCTGGAGAAGATCTCGCTGAGTATTGCTGCGGGTCTGCGAGTATGGACGGGTCGTACTGTAAACGGGAGAGAAGAGCGGAGCTAAGGGAAACTGGTTGTTGGTGACGGAGATCGTGACCTTGCCGCACTTTTTGGCAAAGTATTCAGCGCTCGTCATATCGTTGCAGCCCATGTAGAGGGTCATGTCAAAGGAACCAAGCTGATTTTCCCACTCCATCCCCGGATACTTTTCTTTCCATTGGGAGAGGCTCTGTACGGCCACCTGAACAGACATATTGAAGCCGCGGATGGAATTGAAAACGTCAGATATCCCCTCCATGTAGCCGATGTTGAGGTATTCCTCCAAGCAGAAGTTTGTCAGCACCGGAAGACGCCCGCCGTGGAGACGCGCGTAGTTGGATAGCTGCGGGAAGGTCAGGGAGAAAAAGAGAGAGCTTAGAAAGCGGTAGGCGCTGTCCTGTGCCGAGATGATAACAAAGTAGGCACACGGACGCTGTCCCGGAAGCAAAAGATCAACATCATGGTTGCGGGTGATCTTGTCCACCAGCGGGTTCTGAAAGACCGCAAGGCGGTTGCCAAGGCCGATGATGATGTTGCCCCAGAGATTTTCCCGAGCCTTCAGAAAGAGGCCGTGAGGACCTTTGGCCGGATGCTCGGGCGGGAGCTCCGCCAAGGTACGGTTGATTTCGTTAACGCTTTTATAGGCGAGGATCTTATAGACGTCGCCGAGGCTGCGCTGCTCCAAGGGGAGAAGATTGCCTCGATCATCCTTCTTGTTGCAGACATAGTGGATGAGTGCCATGAGCAGATTCAATTCCGCACGGCTCCAGAAGTCATCGGCTTCTTTGGGGCCAGAGGTATTCTGAATGATGGTGTTGGCCACGGTGGTCACAAGGTCAGGATTGGTGTCCAGCCCTGCAAGGCAGTTCCAGCCATCCGAGTGCGCCATATCGAGGAAATTGACGGCTTTGACATAAAAGCCATTCTTTTCAAAGTATGGCGCTGTCATTTCAAAAAGCTCGCCCTTGGGATCTGTCGCGATTACGGACTCAGGGTGCCGCCCTCCATCACTGCTGCTGCGCTGTGCACAGCCCATGAGGAAAGGAATGATAAAGCCTCTCGACTTATAAGAGCCGGGGGCACCAATACAGAGGATGTTGTTATTCTCACCAGGCTTCATGCGGTGGGCGACATAGGTGGAATACTTGTCTGGGTCGTCTGGACGCTCCTTGATGCGTCCAAGGAGCATCCCTGTGACCTCCTGGGCGCTTCCCAGTTCCAAGTGCTCGGCAAGCTCCTTTTTTGTTGCAAAGCCGGAGGTACCGTGAGTACCATCAGGAAGAATATCAAAACCGCGAGGGTCTCGTGTGAAGTGATAGCCAGAAACCCAGCTGTAACCTTTCTTGGTGATCAGGCATATCAGCAAAAGGATCACGGCAGTAACACCAAGGCCAAAGGGCGTAAGTACGACAAAGAGGTTTCGGAAAGGGTTCAGCACCCAGATACTCTCCACCTCCTCACCGGTGGTGTTGAATACGGACTCTCTGCCCAGCTTCAGCGAGTTGAGCAGCATCCCATAAAAATACCACCCCAAGGCTCCGAGTACGGCATAGAGCGGAACACGAGCTTTATTGCGTTCGTACCAGCGTCCCCATTTATTTGCGATGCGGTCCTCCAGCTTTTCCAGGAGCTTTGATAAGCGGGGCATCGACAACATCTCCTTTCTCAGTGATGAATTGTGTGCGCGGTGGAGTGTAGAGGGAGGGCGTCCGGCCAAGCAGTTCGGCCAGCACATGATCTGTGACCTTGTAGACGGTGGCGTAACCGGGGTCTGCATAGCGCCGCAGCAGCACCACGCTGCCTTGACCTTCCAATGCGGCAAGAGCAATCGGCAGACAGCCATGCTGCTTTGCCGTTCTAACGGCAGTGTCGATCCGCCGCAGATCCATATCCGCGCCAATTACAAAGGGATGACCGTTGTAGAGTCCATCCCATGCGGCGATGTCCTCCGGCGGCGGCCGATAAGCTGAACGCAACATAAGCCGCGTAAGTTTTACACGGTAGTCAGGTACGGACATAATTTGAAGCTGCTGCGCACCGGTCTCATCGCAGGAAAGCAAATGAATCGGCGCATGAAGGCAGTGATACGCTTCACTGTATCGGATCAGTTTCTCGTTTCTTTTTTCGTCTTGGGTTTTTAGTTCCTCGATGACACTCTCATAGCTCGATCCAGCGAAAAGAAATGCGCGCTGGGTGTTCTTGCCAAAATTAGTGTGGTTATGGAATGCTGCCAGTTCATCATTCACCGCCATACGTCCGATTCCAGGACAAACATAATGAGCAGCATAGTAAATGCCGCCTAAACTGACAATAGCCGCAACTCTCGAACTACCCCATGAATTACGTCCGCGAGTTCTTGTAATTGATGTAAGAAAAAGAGAGGGAATCTCTCGGGCCACATTTACCTCGGACGCAAATACATCAATGCCCGCCCGATAGGCAGACAGCATCAGTCGAGATAAACGAATACGTCTTTCAATGGCGGCGCCGTGATAGGAAAGGCTCAGGCTTGGGATAGCTCCGTTGAAGATCAGCTCAAGAAGCGCCCGCCCGCTGCCGGTAAGTGTCAATGTTCCGCTGCGCTCATGCAGTTTAATAAACCCTAATGCCATCAGATTTTCACGCTCTGCTTTTGTAGAAATACTGTTCAGATCTTGGGGCCTGATGTTTTGGCACCAGCAGAGCAAACGCAGCACATCAACGTCTCGAACGCTGAAGAGCACACCGGCAGCACCTCCTCCTTTATTCCTGCGAACGCCGAAACTGTCCTTGCGCCATATGCGGCGCAAGAACAATTTCGGCGTTCTTTGTCCGCCTCTATGCGGTGGCAATCTGTTACCCCCGCATAGTAGGCAGATAGGTGTATATTTTTTGCTGCCTGCGCCTGATAAAATCGCAAGCAGTCTCAATGCTTTTCGCAGCTTTATCCCCCAACAGGTCGGCGGCTGTGGAACAAGCCCCAGAAAATATCGGATTCGTGCAGGTATCTGTTGGGTGTCTACCCCCGATTCGCGCTTTTGCATTCAGCACCATTGTCCGGAATAGAAGTCTTGGCTGGCATAATCACTGGAGTGTGCCGCAAAGAAGTCGTGAGCATCCTCCAAAGGAAGCAGCGTAATGTGGCAGCACTCATGTTCAAAGCATTCCGTAGAAAGGAGTGCCACGGCAAGGGTATGCTGATCATCATCTGGAATAAGCCGGCCCTTAATAGCATTGCTGATGGCTTTCCATCCCTTGTTGTCCTGATCATAAATGTGGCGTCCCTCTATGCCGGTATGCTCATCGATCACGAGCATGGCTCGAGAATAGAAAGGCAGCTTCTTCCCACACGCCTCGTATTCGTCCAGCAGACGGCGAAGGGTATCGCTCAGCCAGTTGGGTGTCTGATACCGACAGTGGGGCAGCAGCGTATGAAGTGTGATGTGGAGCCAACCGTAACCGAAGGTCTCTACGCTGCCTGTGATATCCATATAGGGCAGCGCCGGCCTATGAGCAAACCCGCCAGCCCCCGGCGAATATCGTTCGCAGAGCCGGCGCAATTCCAGTGTGGTCCGCTCAAATTGTTCCATCGTCTGCTCCAGCGTCTTTTGCAGTTTATTTTGGTTCATCTGCCCACCGTCAGTCAATGCCACTAATGATCCAGTCTCGCTGAAAGCCATCCCCACAAGTTCCTGAATACGGATCAGGTCTCGCTTCATGTCATTCATCCCCATACTCCGATCTGCCCCTACGCAGGTCAGTGGGCGATGTGGTGATTGCTTCATACTCCTTAGGAGTTGTGTGAAAGGCCACCGGCACGTGGTTATAGCCAATGCAAAGCAGTCCTTCACCGCGCCGAAAACGGGTAATTTGGCGCACCTCGTCTTCGGATAAGTTCAACTTATCTTGGATGAGCCTTGCTTCCTGTTCTTCCATTTGCATGACGAGCTTGATACGGCTGGCATCCAGAATGCCTTTGCCGTAACTGCCGCCATCCAAGCCGAAAAGGTCCTGCATTCCCTGCGTGCTCGTGACAGCAATCCCGCCAAGGCCGCGAATCGTCTTCACCATTTCCAGAACGAAACCGGCAGCCTGTGGATTGGCTGTAGCACCCACAAGGCTCCACAGCTCGTCCGCCAGCAGAGCGGAGAGATCGCTTTCACAGCTCATGATAAGGTCATAGGCAATGCTGGTTGCCCAAAAGGTGCCGTCAGCGATCATGTCATCCGGCATTCCCGAGAGGTCAAGAACAATGTACTTGTTATCAAGATCAATACTGTTTCGGCTTGCCATAGCAGCGGCAGAGCCTGTGACATAACGGGAGAGAACTACTGACAGATAACGCGTATCCGGATTTTGAGAAAGTACATCGTACCAATCAGAAATAATCGGCATGGTACGGAAATCCCCATTCTCATCCACGATGGAACTGTTATCAAAGGTAATGCCATAGCGCCCGTACACCTCTACCAGCGATGAATCGAGGCGGCTCTTATCCTCCTCGCTCAGATCCTTTTTCTTGAGTGCAAACCAGATAATAAGCTGTGAGATCTTATCGGCCAGCACGGAATCGTCGCGGGCGGCGATGTTTTTCAGCTTTGCGTAGGAATCCAGCGACTTGCGCCGAATCGCCATCAGGTTCGGACAATCCTTAGAGGAAGGCGACATTCGCAGGTACAGTCCGCCCAGCTTTTCACATAGCGGGCGGAACTCATGTCCCTTTTTCGGGGCAATGATGATAACGCGCTTGCCCTGCTGGCGAAGCCTGCCGCCGAGGCACTGGAGCGTAACGGTCTTACCTGCACCGGTAGAGCCGCCGATCCACCAATTTCCGTTGGTGTACTTATAATCATCGTATGGGTCAAGGAATACCGGAGAGCGGTTATAGAGATTCAGTCCGAGGAATATCCCGTTGTGGTCACTCAGCTCATAAGAGGCAAAAGGAAATGCCGCAGCCACACCGGATGTCAGCGCATTGCGCCGAGCCTTACGTTCAATGTCTGGATCAAGGGCCAGAATGGGAAGCGAGGATAAAAACGCCTGCTCATTTTTGTAGTCACAGCGCCTGGCGATCATGTCCACGGACACACAGAGCTTTTCCACTTCTGTTGCCCGCTGTTCCAGTGTCTCTGGATCAGGAGCCGTAACTTCAATGAGGGTGTGCATATAGTAAAAGTCCTCACCTTGACGGTTCATGACGTCCTTGAGGTAAAGGCCAGAATTGATGGCGCTATCCAGTTCTTCGTAGTCCTGACGGGTATCGCCTACGTCTCGCATGCGGGAGCGGTTCACCATCGTCGTCTGAGCGATTTTAGAAAGGATCTTTTCTTTCGACTGCCGCTTGACAAGAAAGCTCATGTTGACTCCCTCACCAGCCTCTACCAACGGGGCAAGCCAGCATGAGCCGACAGTGGTTGCATAGCCATACCCTGTGATATAAAGATAGGTATGGTATACGCCGTCTACAACAATGTAGTCCTTGCTTTTCGTATCCACAGTGGTCGGTGCCAAAATATCGAGGATCGTAGTAGATCCGGCCTCCAGTTCTGTGAGGTCGGGTCTCTCTTCACCGAAGATCACACGCTTCAAAAGCGGCTGTTCGGTTCGTTCTTTCTTTGTGCGCTTCTCTTTCGGAGGCGCCTTTTGGATTTTTTTCGTCGCTGCATTGCGGGACTTCTTTTTCACTTGCATGATTACTCCTCATAAATGCCGTGTACGGCCGTCGTCATATCAAATACGCCATCCGGCAGCCGGACACGCTGACTGGTTTTCTTACTTAGGATCTCATAAAGCAGTTTTAGGACAAAGTTATCACTATACCGAGGCTCCAGCACCTCAAGTTCGCAGACATCAAGGTATCGCCGCGCGGTATCAGCTTCTTCGTTGAGTCTCTGAATAATGGAATCTACGGTGTTGCGTTTGGCTCTCATACTTGCTTCGTATTGAAAGACAAGGAAAAAGCGATGCCGCATGGCATCACTCGCGATCCCGTTGCCGATCTCCTGAATGTTATCTTCAATCATCTCCCGGCATGCCTCATTGTCTTCCTTCTCGGCATAACGCTGCATCTGCTCCACATATGCCTGCGTATCCGCCGGCAGTGTACGCGCCACCATCTGCAAATCATTTGGGGCAATTTTGAGATACGCAGCAAAGGATGAAATGATATTTTGCCTGTCATTAGGGGACTTCAAATAGATATTGACCGGCAGAAGTTCAAGTATCTTCACAAATCGGCCATCCTTTGTAATGACAACTCCTCCGATGATATTCTTGATGGGCAGCCATGCCTGAATGCTGTCGCGGTATGTACCGCCGTCGCCTCCTGACTTCACCCCGCCGCCAAAAATTAAATCCTTTAGATTCACGTTCTGACCTCCCCTCGAAATAAAATGATCCGGCGTCTTCTCCGCCATTGCCACCAGTAACCCAGCCACCGTGTCATACTGTCATCGTTGATCCCAATAAGGCCGAAGCCTCCCACTGGTACAACGACCACCAGTGTCACTATGATCTTTGCAGTCAGCCCAAATGGGAGAAACGCAATGCAGAGATACAAGGCCGGGACTGTCAAAATCACTGCCTCTACCAGATTTCGAAGCTCGAAAAGGCCCATGATGCGTCCTGCATCTGTAAAGTTTGAGGGAATGTGGTAGACTTCATAATTCACCTTTTTCCACCTCCACGGTTTCTAATAAGTGTCCGCGATACTGTCGTATCATCTGCTCTAACCCAAAAAGCGAGCTCTTGCGCGAACGGATGATCTCATCTATCGCACAGCCAAGAACTTCTTCGTTGTTTGCCGTGCGGCTGACATTTCCCAGCTCCAGCGCACTCAGATATTGATTGCTGACGTGGCTATGACGCTCCAGCTCGACCAGTGAAATACCATATTTCAAGCGTATCGCACGCAGACGGGTCATTCTTTCCATCAATTTCCCTCCCGATAGTCAATATAGGGGAGCTTTCCCCAGCCCTGCCAGTTCCGGTCGCTGACCTTGGTTTTCACAACGCCTTTGCTTGTCCCCATGGCTTCTATGGCATATCCACCGCCGATATAAACGCCTGCGTGTCCGCTTTTCCAAAGCATCAGGCCGGGAATTTCCGGCATGGTAGATATGGCACCATAGTCTTTATTCAATGTCCCGGCGTTTTTGCACGCCTGGTACATCTGGTCGGCACCGTAGTCGGGCATCCCGTTCGTTGCATAGCGGATGGTCATGCTTTTTGTATCCAGCCAGCCGTAGCCCTTGATGAGACCGATACAATCTGCGGTGCGGCGGCCAAGCCAGTGATCCTTAATAAAATCGGCGTAGTTTCCTACACCGTCCGGATACTGCTGTTTTTTGTACTCAAAGAGGGCAGGCGTAAGAACATTTCCATAAGTGCCCCATACGTAGCCCCAGTTGTTCGCCCATGCCTGTATGGCATAGGACGCAAGATCCAGATTGTTCTTTGTACTGGGATCAACAAAGCCGGATATATCGATTTTATTATCGTAGCCGCTGCCATACTCTACATCACCGGAATAAGAGCCGTCGCCGCCGTAGCCTGGCTGGTAAGCCTCATAGTAGGACTTGTACTTGTTGATGGCATCGCTCTCTTCAAGTGTTTCGTAAAGCGCTCCTGCCCATTGCCGTGCCTCATCATCAAAGCCCAGCTCGTCCATGAGCTTTTCCGGGTCAAGGTGCTTGACTTCTATTCGCAGGGTCGTTACGACGCCATCATCGCCGCTATCCATAAAGCTGAGCGAAGGCGTATAGGATAAGCTCGATTTGCAGAAGTCGCGGATAAGATCAGCGCTCATAGTATTGAGATCCTGTTGATGTGCGGCAGAGTTGATAGCAATAACCCAAAGAAGGTCATCATCTGTCATAGCACTGGACACTACAATATGATCAATAGTCGTTCCGTTTTTCTCGTACTCTGCGGCAATGCCTGTCACGACGGAGTCAATCTGCGCTCCCTCAAAATTGCCAAGTGTCATGTACACGCCGCCAAGTGTCATGGCTTGCTGCGTCATCTGTATGACGGTATCAGTGCCCGAGGAATTGTAACCGAAAAAAATATTGGGAAGTGCCGTAAAAATCACCATAGGCATCACAATGAAGACGACAAGTGCAGCAACCAGGACTTTTAAGAGAACTGGAAATGCTTCTCTGGCCGTGGCAGCTGCGGCTCCATGCACACCGGATACCGCAGCCGCCTGCATAATACGTTTAACAGCCCTTGCAGCATGGGCAAAATCTACCGCTGTTTGAAGTCCTGATTGGGATTTATCATTTTCGTTCATGCTTTTCCCTCCGCTGTTTTCTACTACTTGAGGATATCTCTTTGCTATTTTTTACGCTGCCTTTAATAATGGTGGACGGCATTAAGATGCCCTTTGATGCCGCGGCGCGATTTCCTGTTGTTGGCCGCGTCAGCATCCCTTGAGAGACATCCGTTCTATTTCCTGCGGGGTCGTGGTGCTGAGCGGAAAACATGCCTTTTGCCGAAGGCTCATTACGAATCCCAATCGGTCGCGCTTCCTGCCGGGCCGGGTTGTTATTGGACTTCCGTGTTTGATTAGGAGGAACATTGCTGCCCTGTGGGATATTCCTGTCAGGCCGTGAACCGGCGATAGGCCCTTGAGTGGATGAGGCAGGATGTGCTGCTCGTCCACTTGAACTGCGTGCCGATTCAACGGTGGAGGACGGTGCATGCTGTGTGGGCGATGTTCCTGCGTGGCCGGAGCGAATTGCTTCCGGTTTCTGCTCGCCGACACCTCGACAAGATGGACGCTGCGTGTAACGTGTTCCCATCCCGAAAGGCTGTGACGAGTGCTGGCCGCTGACCGCGGGCGAGGATGAGATTCCTGCGCCGCCGGGCGACGGTCTCTGCGCCGCGGCCGGAACTGCGTGATCAATGGACTGTGCCGCTGCATTTTCCGTCTGTTCAGGCCGTTGTGCAGAGCGGTCATTCACCTTGCTCCGCACACCCTGCATATTTGCCTGAGTCATACGCGTAGACATGGGCGCAGGTGATCTTCCTGCCATCTCGTGCTGTGAGGCGTTTCCTGATAAGGAGTGCTGAGCAGAATTAGCTGTTCGGATAGAAGCCGTCACATTGCTCTGCTCTCTTACCGTCGAAGTAGTCTTGTTACCCGATGTATCATACCCAGCGGCGGGTGTTTGCGCACTGGACGGAGAAACGCGATCTACAGAGGTCACATAAGCAGGCGCTCTCCGCATCCCAGATGGCACAGAGCTCTTTCTTGCTTCCGCTCCTCTAAATGCTGTCTGCCGAATCGAAGAAGTATTCTGCATCGACGAATTCGAGAAATGTTCCTGCGTGGCCGTCTGTGCTCCACCTGATTGAACGCTTTCACGCTGAGAAACAAAGCCTTGTCCATCCGCCCCCTGCGAAGTATTCTGCTGCTGTGTGGCTTGATAAGCCTGATAACTTGCAGTATGACCGGCAGCATTGTGCGCTCCGGATGGGCCGCCGCCTATGCGCGGCCCTCCTGTGGTCGAGCCGGACGCAGCTCCTCTGTTACCTTTTCCGGTGGATTTACCGATGGTCTTGGTAATATGAGATGTAGCGGAACGCATGACCATATAGGTCAACGTGCCGGGGAAGCCCCGACCGAGAGAGTCACCGGTGATGGCGGGGTTCAGCCCGATACGAGTAATGATAGCATCCGCTTTCCTGGCAACCTTTACAATCGTCAAGGCCAAAACGATCCACGGGATTATATCGAGGCCGCTTGGTACATTAGACAAGACGGAAAGCAGCATCTTAAAAAAGATAACATTCGTCACCATCAGCGTACACATACTCCCGAACATCCGGCACCAGCCCCCGAATATCTCTGACGTACTTTTGCTGCCTCCCATTGCAAATGCCAGCGGTGCGGTCATCGTAAGCACAGCAAGGATCACATATCTCTCCGCGATCTCCAGCAAAAGCCTAAATACCTTAAACATGATAATCAGGCCAAAGATGATCACCAGCAGCCAAGCTGCGTTGAGAGAACCGAATGCCCCCTCGTCCACAAGCGTCACGTCGATGGCATCGGGTATCTCTAAAAGCTCTATGATTCTTGCAGTGAGGCTTAGTCCCACTTCGCAGATCTGCGGACTCGCCATCAGCAGGAAGGCAAACACAAAGGTCCTGGTAAATAATAGTTTCGGGTCTTCTCCTTCAAAGCCGAGGCCGACTGCCATACTTTTGAGGGCTTGAAAGACAAGATTGCCTATCAGGAGCGCCCAGCCAACGGCCAGAAGCACCTGTGCGATGCTGACCATCACGGGGACATGGCTTTTCATGTACGCATAATCCATGCTCATAATACTCAGCAGCGATGATGAAAAATATTCCCAGCATTCCAGCGTAAGCCCATAAGCCCACTCCATGAATCCCTGGAAAATCAGCTCAAGCAATGTGGACACCTCCTTTTGCCGGAGCTATCTCTACTTTTACGGGGTCAGTGTCGCAAGGCCGTTGAACAGCGGCGCAACATATGCAATGAATGCACCGATGCCGTTAATGATTGCCCATGCGATCCAGATACGTTTGAGCCAGTCCCACGCCTGATCAACTTTGTGCTGGTTATTGGAAAGCTTTGCGCCGATCACCGCCACGGCGGACATCAGCCCAGCCAGAACTGTGCTGACGCCAACGATCTTTCCGTAAACATCTACGATGATCTTGTTAGCTACTGTCCACATATCATCCACGGCAAAGGCGCTGACGATCATCATGGGCATAGTCAACGTGAGGGTCATACAAGTTAAATAGAAATGGTAAATTCTTTTCATAAGGTTCTCCTTGGAACTAAGACGATAAACTGGGTTTCCAGTCATTTTCCTCGAGCATCTTGAAGTAATAATAGGTCTCAGGCGCAGCATCTTGCAGCATTGCCATCTTTTTGCCATCGCCGCGATTTTTGATCCAGTACACAAAGCAATCCGCAAAATATTCCTGCGCGTCGGTAAGCGCATATGTACGGAGGAGCGATGCTGCCGATGCAGACTCTCTTTGATAAATGCCCTTCGTCCGGGAAGGAAATCCCATCATCCCATCGAGGAAGTGTCCAAATTCGTGAATAGTGGATTCCGCTGAGGATACGATGATTTTACGGCCTTCATAGATGGTCACCCCGGTGCAGCCAAGATCATATTCTTTGCTCAGCTTTGCAAGGTAATCGAAATCGATAACATACCGCCAGTCCTTTTCGGCAAATGACTGCATCATTGATTCGGGAATTTTTTGAATCTCTAACAAGTAGTTGTTCAAAGCGACGCCCGCTTTGTTGTCCAGAGGTATGTTATCTAACATAGGCGGCGGCACAACAGCAAACGTCTTGGTCAGCAGCGCATAAAGAAGCTCCGCAGCCTCTCCTCGTGTGATGATTTCTGTTCCATCGCAGGTATCTTCGCACAGGCCAAAATCCGCAGCAGCGCGAAGAACTTCGCTCTGTTGGGACAGTTTGCCCTCGTTCGGGTAGAGCTGCAAACTGTAAAGGTCAACACCAAAGGCGGCAAAGCCGCTTTTGTAGATGGCATAGCGGCAAAGGTCAGAATCCGGTGCCGTAATAGCTGTCATCTCCAGCCATCCATCTGAGTAGCCCTGCCGAATACAGTCATCATCATAATTGAGCGGATCAGCGTCGCCCAATGCGCGGCAGAGCATCGTTGCCCACTGGCGCACGGTAACAGGTGCATCCGGCACGTATCGACCATTTCCTTCACCACAAACGATGCCTCGTTCGGCGAGATAGAATATGCTTTCATGGAACGGTGAATCATTCGGGACATCAGAAAAGGTGTCGAAAGCGGCACGCGAAAAAGTGGACAGTGATATACTGATAAGCACCATCATGAGCACAGTAATAAATCCTTTGTTTGGTTTCATTGGTCATCTCCTCATGCTCTAAGAAAGAGTAATGTCTCTCTGCCATTTTTGCCGCCTACATCTTTTCTTGAAATTACGACCGCTGTCTGCTATAATCGACACCATGTGAGGTGAGAATTTTGGTTTTTACGAGCGAAGAGATCGCAATGATTGACGGCATAATCGAGACTCTTTTCTCCGGAGCAAATGTCTCCGCAGACGTTCGCGACGCATATCTGCTGGTACATCGTCACCTTACAGAAGATGCCTTAGAGGTAAAAGATTTCAAGCGCATCGCGAATGCCATGGAATTTGCAATGAAGAATCAGTTCTGTGATTCCTGTAGCAGAGAGAGTCAGCGTGTTTTGACAAGCGTCCTTATCAAGGCAACCACCGCCTCTTGAACCGCTTGTATCAGCGAATTAGTTAGGGCAGCGATAGAAAAACTATCGCTGCCCTTTATCGTTTTTAGTAGCCGGTTTTAGGAAGAATAGGTTTTCTGACGGGAGTGAGATTGCGTACAATGGTAATCCAACTTGCATTAGCGGACTGCCAGGTCTCTCCAAATTTTCCACCGGCATCAGCTCGGTTTGTCACATAGTATTTATTTGCTGTTCTCGGGTTAACAGATACCATGAGAGTCGGCTTTGTCACACTCTGAAAACCAGAAGGGACAGTTCCAAAGTCGAAGTAAATATCTGTCACGACTTCGCCGGCCATAAGCTGCAAACCGCTTAGGCCAAAGGAGTAATTATTGGTGCTGAGAAGATTGCTGGCCAACACGCGATAATCGTTGTAGTTGGTCTTATAAAGGATTCGGTAAGTGAGCCGTGTATTATAGGTTCCGGTAGTCAAAGCAGACACGGTCGTTACATCATAAGGGATCTTGTCATGGAAATAGAAATTCTGCAAATCCACATTAGAGGTGTTGGCGATTGTGAAGCGGTAAGACATTTTACTGCCCGCCAGTACTTCTTTGATTCCGGTCTTCGTCAGTGTAACTCCCAGCTCAGCAGGCTTATTATAAGCCGCCAGCTTAATGATCTGTCCCGCGTATTCGAGCGTTACATCAAAGGTTTCGGCAGACACCTGATAGTACGCTGGCGCAGATACCTCTCGGATGAGATAACGGCCTAATGGGAGCGGTTTGGAAGCCGCAATGCCTCTCGCATCGGTGGTAATATAATCTACTACCTTGCCGCTGCGCTCGCGGACAATTTCAAAGGTTGCCCCTTTAAGCGTAACGCCACCAGCCTGACCGGTAATAGCATTGGACTCAGCAGCATACTTGGTAATCTGAATTTGACCAGTAACAGCGCTATTCTCCCATTCGATTTGTGTGCACTTGCCAGCTTCCACATAAACAGTTTTATACTGTTCATCGCGAATATAGCCATCGGCAGCTTCCAACTCACGGATATAGTATTTGCCGGGAGTGAGTTCATCGCGGACATAGGCGTAGCCGTCCTGGTCCGTTTCTACTTCCATGATTGGGTTCTTACCAGAATCGTAAATGACAAACTTAACGCCATAGATGCCCTTTCCAGTGTTTGCATCAACCTTATGGATCATGATGGAACACATGCGTTGATTGGTGATCTCTACCGTTGTGGTCTCGCCATCCTTAACGCAGGCATTGACGGGGGTGGTGTCGAGCGCATAACCGTTTGCCGATTTGCGTTCAACAATGGTGTACCATCCACTTTCCGCGTTCGGAATACTGATGACGCCATCTCGGTCGGTGGTGTAGGTGCCAATGATCTCACCATTCATCTTGCGGATCTCGAACTTGACATTCCCAATTCGCTCACCAGTGTCTTCGTCGGACTTGATGATCTGCAATCCACCGGAAGGGGCATTGTAGAAGGTCAAGGTTTGGAGGTCGTTGGGGTTGATGACAACAGTCTGACTGCGAGTGTTCTCATCGATGATGTAGCCGGAGAGCGTCTTGGTTTCTGTAACAACAAAAGTTCCGATCAGCCCGGAGATCAATACCTCTCCATTCTTATCGGTTCTGTAGATGCCGTTGGAGCTGATCTGACCGTTCTTGTCAGGAACAAAGCTGCCGTCAGCATAGGTTACTTTGAATTCGACACCCTCTAGCGGCTTATGCGTGATACTATCCAGCTTCACGATCCGAAGTCCGCCCAGCGGCTGGTTTCTGAACTCTACCGTGACAATATCATTAGACTTGACCTTGACGGTCTGCGGCGTGTCATCCAGCAGGTAGCCGTCTCTTGTGCGCGATTCCTTGATGATAAGCGTCGTACCAGGTGCAACATCCATAATCGTGAAAGTACCTGCGCTATCCGTGACAAACTTGCCGTTGGCGTTGCCGATAAGGCTCCCGGCAGAATCCGTGACGAGGAACTCTACATCGGAGATAGGTTCATTTGTTACGGAGTCAACTTTTTTCACCAAAACGCCGCCCTTGGGTTGATTGCGAAATTCCAACGTCATGACAGAGTTTCGCTTGATCTTGATGCTCTGCGGGGTATCGTCGAGGATGTAGCCGTCTTTTGCCCGCACCTCACGGGCGATGACTGTCATGCCGGGGGTCAGACCGTCAATGCGGATAGTGCCCGCGCTATCGGTCACATACTTTCCGTTGGCGTTGCCGATCACACTTCCGTCCGAATCGGTGATGAAGAACTCTACATCGGAGATGGGTGCGCCGGTCACGGCGTCCTTTTTCACAACAAGCAACGAGCCCATCCTATCGTTACCGAAGGTCACGGTAATGACGTCCTGATCCTTACCAGAGAGATAGACCGTTTCCGTGGCGTCGGTGATCACATACCCATCCGGCGCGGAGATCTCCTCGCAGACGTAAGTGCCCGCCTTGAGGCCGGTCACAACGATGGTTCCATTGCTGGATGTTTTGTACTCGCCAACCACAGTGCCGCCTGTACCGGAGGTGCCGCCGAGGTAGCGGATTCTAAACCATGCACCCTCCAGCGGCTGACCGCTCTCGCTGTCCACCTTGCGGATGATGATGGCGGAAAGAGGCGTGTTCTCAAAGGTTAGGACTTTGCTCTCACCACCGGAGATGAAGCATTCCTGCGTGGCAGGCTCCTTGATGGTGTACCCGGACGCCGGTTCCAATTCCGTTACTTTGTACCAGCCATCCTTGACTTCGGGGAGAATAATCTTGCCGCTCTCATCGGTGTAATGAACGCCGAGATCGTTCAGCTCTCCGGTATCAGTATGGTTGCTGGCATACCAGATCTGGAACTTGGCACCCTTGACGGAATCACCGGTGACGCTGTCCACCTTGCGGATCTCCAGACTGGGCTTGAGGGCGTTGAAGAAGGTGACGGTAGAGGTTTCGCCGGGTTTCAACGCCACTTCCTGGGGGATGGGGCAGAGAATGACATGACTGGGGACATTGATCTCCGTTACTTTGAATGTGCCAACAGGAACAGAGTCGAGGAAAATCCGCCCATGGTTATCGGTCGTGGCGCTGGTAGAAAAGCTGCCGTCGATCTGCTCGATGCGGTAGGTCACGCCCTCGATGGGCTCTCCGTTGGCGATGTTCTTCTTGACAATTTCAAGACCAGGCTTTTCATAGTCAACGAAAGTGACCTCGGAGGTTTTGCCGGGGCGCAGCGCCACGGTCTGCTCGGTATTGGTTACGATGTACGGCTCGGGAACGGATTCCTCACGCACAACATAGACACCGGCAGGAATGGCCGAGAGCGTTGCGGAACCGTCCGTCCCGGTCGTGACGGAGGTGGAATAACTCCCTGTAACAGATTTTACCGAGAACACCGCACCCGCGATAGGCTTACCGCTCATGGCGTCGCGCTTGATGATCTTCATATCGGGCTTTTCGTAGTTGATCGCCGCAACGGTGTATTCGCGGTCACCCTCAGTTACATCTACGTACACACTCTTCGGCGTGGGATCGACGCAATAGCCGTCCGGTGCGGAGGTCTCGACAAAGCTCCAAAGGCCGGTGGCGGCATCCTCAACATAGATCTCGCCCTGCGCATTGGTGATGTCGCTGCCGACGATCTGCCCGTTAAAATAGATGCTGAAACGTGCGCCGGCAAGACCGGTTGTGGTTCCACCGGCAGTTTTCTTCAGCACGATCTTGCCTGTGCCGCCCGTAGGCTGCTCGGGCTGGTCAGGCGCAGGCTCGCCCGTTACGAGCTTGCGCGGTCCATAGTAGTTAAAGAATGACTGATTTTTGCGGTTGCTGGAGATCGCAAAAACCGCCCACTTTGCACTCTCATCCTCCACGATGGACGCTTCAATGCCCTGCGCCTTATACTCTTCGATCTGGCGCTGGAACTCGGCATCCTCAGCTGCTTTCTTTGCGAGAAGAGAGTCGATAAGGCTCAGATACAGCTCGTAGGTGTCGGCGTTGGCATAGCCGCCCGCGTCGCCGTCTCCGCCGGGTTCGCCCTTATAGGACTGGTTCTCCCAAACGTAGGTCTGTACCGCCATAAAAAGCTGGCCGACGTTGGATTCCTTGCAGTCGTTGAGATAGGTCATCATCCACTTGACATTCTCAACGGTCGCGGCGTCCATTTCGCTGAGGCCGCTGTTCGTGACAGCCGACTGCAATACGGCATCTGCGTCCGC
>ENA-OOXY01000524-OOXY01000524.1-human-gut-metagenome-genome-assembly--contig:-NODE-524-length-34624-cov-2.986983_pt1 | contig 34624 bp, 28 predicted proteins | sample MGYA00241593_ERZ501355 | MGnify/ENA primary metagenome ERZ501355 (study PRJEB25962, sample SAMEA2042739) | human gut metagenome | biome: human gut; feature: human-associated habitat; material: faeces... | reverse complement strand
TTGATGTCGGGCTGTTCTAGTTGTGGCGGCGATACGACAACCTTCTCGGTGGGGTTGTTGAGCTGTATAAACTCATCGAAGAATATGGCCACTTTCTTACTCTTCACGTCGGTGGCGTGCTCTGCGGGCGACGTGTGCATGATGCGCGGCGGCGTTTCGTCATACCATCCGCCGTCAGGCTGCCCCATCTTGGCGCACGATGCGCACAGCAAGAGCGCCACTACGGCAGCCGCCATAAGCGCCGGCACACGGCTCAAAGCGTGAAGTGAGCTAGGGTACCTCATATAGATTATGGTTGTTGAAAGGGGTTCTGACGGTTCATCTCCAATAGCTCTTCCATGATAGTGCGGCAGTTAGACAGTCTGGGCACCTTGTGCTGGCCGCCCAGCTTGCCCTTCGACTTGAGCCAGTCGTTGAATAAATTCTTGCGGGCCACTATCACTTCGAGGGGCTGCAGCGTGACGTTGTGCGACCGTTTGGCCTCATAGTCGGAGTTGAGAGCCTGCAAACGCTTGTCAAGCGCCTCGGCAAAGTGCTGCAGCGAGTCGGGTTCTTTGGCAAATTCTATGAGCCATTGATGCCTGCACTTGGCCTTATTGTCCATATAAACGGGTGCTGCGGTGTACTCCGACACCTCTGCTCCGGTCTGCTTGCAGGCATAGTCGAGTCCTTTCTCGGCATTGTCCATAATCAGTTCCTCGCCAAAGGCATTGATGAAGTATTTTGTCCGGCCGGTGATGATGAACTTATAGGGGTTCCGGGAGGTGAATGTCACGGTGTCACCTATCTCATACCGCCACAGTCCGCACGATGTTGAGATGAGCATGGCATAGTTCTTGCCCGTCTCAACGCCCTCTAGCGGCACGATGTTGGGGTGCTCTGAGTGCAGCTCATCCATGGGGATGAACTCGTAGAACACGCCATAGTCGAGCATAAGCAGCATGCTGGCATCACCGGGGTCGTTCTGTATGCCGAAGAAACCCTCGCTTGCGTTGTAGGTTTCCATATAGTGCATGTCTGGCTTGGTGATGATTTGCTCGTATTGCTTACGGTAAGGGGTAAACGGAATTCCTCCGTGGAAGAACACTTCCAGGTTAGGCCACAGCTCTTGTATGTATTTCTTGCCGCTTATCTCAAGCATCCTGACCAACACGGAGAGCATCCACGAGGGCACGCCACTGATGTTGGTCACGTTTTTGTGCATGGTTTCGCGTGCTATATGGTCGCGCTTCACCTCAAAGTCGCTCAGCAGAGCCGTTTCCTTACGAGGCACTCTGAAGAGATTGGCCACCGGATTCATGTTCTCTATGAGCACGGCGCTCAGGTCGCCCACGATAGAATTGGGCAGATTATAGTTGGGCGAGTGACTCCCACCCAATATCAATGACTTGCCGTCGAACAACTTGCTCTTGGGATTGTTGCCCAGATAGAAGGCCACAACATCTCTCGGCCCCTGATAATGTATCTGCTGCAAGCCCTCGGGCGTGACGGGAATGAACTTCGACTTGTCGTTTGTGGTGCCCGAACTCTTGGCATACCACTTCACCATGCCGGGCCACAGCACGTCTGTCTCGCCATGACGCATACGGTCTATGTCGATTTTCAAATCCTCATAAGTATTTACCGGCACGTTCTGCACAAAATCGTCGTAGCCGGTAGTAACGCCAAAGAGGTGCTTCCTGCCATATTCCGTGTTCTTGGCCTTGCTCAGAAGATAGGTCAGAACCTCGTGTTGCATGGCGTCGCCCTCTGCGTTATATCGCTGGAGCTCACGCCTCCGCGACTTGAAAAGCAGCTTATCTGCTATACAGGTTAGACTCATTTAAATGATTGCTAATTGAACTACAAAGGTAAGGTAAACTTTCGTGATACCTTAATATTTTACTTATTTTAATATGTTATATGCCCTATGAAAAGTCCGTGCGTAGCGTGGTCGGGGGTAAGAACGGCTTCTAAAAAGGGTTGCAAAAAGGTTTTTGCCTCTGCCCTTTTCCTGTTTTTGGCAGGCCGGAGCGCTGATGGCCATGATGAGATGCAGGCGAAGAAAAGACAAAAAACGGTAACTATTGTAATGTATTGACAGACAGTGGGTTGGCGAAGCTGTTCAGAAGGTTTTGCAAAAGTGCCTCTTTTAGCTCGTAAAAGTGGCTGTTTTGGCTTGCAAAAGTGCCTGTTTTGAAGTCGAAGAAAGGCATTCTTACGTTCAGAAAGCAAAAGGCAAGAGATTTCATACACATACGTCGGTATGCGAAAAGGCCAAGGCTCTCCTATCGGAAAACCTTGGCCTGAATGACTATGGGGTGTAAATGGTTGGCTTATTTCTTCTTCTCCGTTTGGCCGGCATCCTTCTTCTCAGCTGCCGGAGCGGCTTGGGCAGGCTTCAAAACAGCACTGTAACGGGGCTCGTCACCCAACAGCTTCACGGCTTCACGCCATTGCTTGTCAAACTGCAGGGAATTTTCTACTGTGCCACGCTGGAAATAATAGCAGGCCACAAGGTCGCTTGTGATAACCTGCTTGAGTATCTTCTTGTTGTAATCAAGGTCTTTGGCCAGGTTGTGGCTGAGCTTCTTTTCAAGCGCGTCAAACTCAGGCTTAGCGTCGTCATAATAGCCTTCGTATTTGGCGAGCTTCACCAGGTTCTCCATATATCGCTTGCTCTCGCGGTCATACTTAAATCCGCTCTTCATGGCAAACTGCTTGAAGTCGTCGTAATCGGCATCGCTTATCACGAAGTTACGGGCCGGTGCGATGGTGGGATGAGCCTTCATATACTTCAGTTCCCAGTTAAGGAGCGTCTCGGTGGAGTCCATTCCGCTTGATGCGAGGTAGAAAGCGATGTTAGGCAACGAGTCGGGCTGCACCTCAATGTCGGGTTTGATGCCTCCGCCATCACGCACCTCGCGGCCTCCCACAGTATGGAAGACATGCGTGAGCGAGTCGGGCACGTGCTCGGTGTAGCCTCCTTTGTCGTGCTTATAGTTGATGGCCTGAATGCATCTGCCGCTGGGAATATAATATTTTGATGTGGTCAGCTTGATTTGTCCGTTGTACGGCAGCTCCATAGAGGTCTGCACCAAGCCCTTGCCATAGGTTCGTGTGCCCATCACCACGGCCCTGTCAAGATCTTGCAGGCTGCCGCACGTAATCTCACTGGCCGATGCCGTCTCGCCGTTTACCAGTACTACGATGGGCATAACCGTGTCGAGCGGCTCTACGGAAGTGACATAATCGTGATTGGCACGCTCTAGCTTGCCCCGTGTTTGCACCAGCGTGATGCCCTTGGGCACAAACATATTGACGATGTTCACGGCTTCGGAGAGCGAGCCTCCGCCGTTGTTGCGCAGGTCGAACACCAATGCTTTCATGCCGTCGCGCTTCATTTCGAGGAAGGCGCGGCGCACATCCTTCGAGCAATCTGTGGTAAATGAGTTGAGGTTAAGGTAGCCAATGCCGTTTTCCTGCAGCCCGTAGTAAGGCACGGCAGGCATCTGTATAGACCGGCGGGTGAGCTTCATGCGCATCTTCTTGCCCGTAGAGGGGCGCTGAATGGTGAGCATAAAACTTGTTCCGGGCTCGCCCCTGAGGTGGCTGCTCACGTAGCTCACGTCTTTGTCTATCATCGACGAGTCGTCTATCTGCAAGATGATGTCGCCCTTTTTCAGCCCGGCCTCGGCAGCGGGGTTATGCTCATAAGGTTCGTCTATCACCACCCGCTTGAGCTGCAGGTTGTACTTGATGATAGCGCCAATGCCTGCATACTTGCCCGTCACCATGGTGTTAAGGTTCTTCACATCCTGTTCGGGATAGTAAACGGTGTAGGGGTCAAGCGAGCGCAGCATGGCATTGATGGCCGTGCCCACCACATCGTTGGCGTTGAGCGTGTCAACATACAGCATGTCGAGGTCTTTATAGATATTGTTAAAGACTTCGAGGTTCTTGGCAACATTAAAGTTATGCTCCTTGTCACCGTTTTGTGCCAGGGCAGGCACACATGCCAGCAAGACAAGAATGTTTATTATCAGTTTCTTCATACTCATTATTTATTCAGTGCAAAAGTACAACTTAGAATTTACATAACGGCTATCAGCCCGCTAAAATTATTGTTTTTACGAGAAAAATGAATTTTTTTTTGCAAAAAGTTTGGTGGTATGAAAAAAACATCGTACTTTTGCAACCGCTTTACAAGAGCAACCTGCTTCAGTAGCTCAGTTGGTTAGAGCACCTGACTGTTAATCAGGGGGTCGTTGGTTCAAGCCCATCCTGGAGCGCATTACAAATCAAGGAGTTAGAGTAAATCTAGCTCCTTTTTTTCGTTTTAGCTGTGTACATGTGGTGTACATAGAGCTTTTTTAAATTTATAATCCCTAAAAACATCATCAGTGGCTGTAGGGGCATTCTTCGCAAGCGTCCGCTTTTACGCTCTGGATGTGTAGATTTGCATCTCTAATATGTATCGCAATACAAAGTAAAAGCATGATGATGAGATTCATGTACGTTTATATAAAGCCCGCATTTATTGTATAAACGCTAAACGAGGGTGAGATGTGGGTGAGATGTGGGTGGAATGTTGAAGATATATAATCCGCTTCATATCCTTTTATAAACATCTGGTTTATAGGCCTTTATTAATTTGGGTGGAATGGGTGGAATAGGATTTACACTAAAATTATTGTAAGTCGTTGTAGGGTTAAGTAAGATCATATTTTAAAAATTTCACCGTAGTGACCCATATATCGTATTTTATTGCTACCTTTGCCACGTCAAGTAGAATTGAACTTCTTTTATTTAGACACCATAAAGTTAGTGAGAATTCTGCACATGACAAAACTCTGAGAAACTTATAGTTACTCAAAGACATATAAAAAAAATATTGATAATAAATTGAACGTTTAGTTGCGGTCTACAAATTTTATTGTATCATGATGAAGAAAGCGTTTATGTTTGCGTCTCTGCTGGGTGTGACACTGATGGCTGAGGCTCAAACAACGAGTATCAAGGGTGTTTTTGCTGATTCTATTACTCATGTGGGTGAGCCGTATGCCACGGTGCGGGTGTTTAAGACAGAAAATCAGGAGCACCCATTGGCGATGGCTCTTACCGAAAAAGATGGTTCGTTCGCATTAGAAGCTAAGGGCAGTGGCAAATGTGTGCTCGTTGTGTCGGCCTTGGGACGCAAGGAGGTACGGCGCGAGCTGTCTTTAGGAAGTTCCGCAACGCTCAGTGTAGACACGCTGTGGGCCGTAGACGATGCGCAGAATTTGCAAGGAGTCACTGTTGAAGCCCGTAAGCCACTTGTAAAGATGGAGACAGACAAGGTGAGCTACGACGTACTGAGTGATGAGGAATCCAAGTCGCGCACTGTGCTCGACATGCTTCGCAAGGTGCCCATGGTGACTGTTGACGGTCAAGACAATATTACGGTGAACGGCAGCAGCTCGTTCAAGGTACTCGTAGACGGCAAGCCCAGTCCTATGTTCAGCAGCAATCCCTCGCAGGTGTTCAAGTCTATGCCAGCCACGACGGTGAAGAAGATAGAGGTGCTGACCAACCCTGGGGCCAAATATGATGCCGAGGGCGTGGGCGGCGTGCTCAACATCACGCTTAACAAGCAAGGGAAAGGCAGTGCTGACCTGAATGGCTATAACGGCAACGTGAATGTCCGTGCGGGCAACCGCCAGCTAATGGGCAGCGCGTTTGTGTCGGGTCAGCAGGGCAAATTTTCGTATAGTGCCATGGTCTTCAGCAACCGGAATGCTCCGCTCATGGTAGACTATTCAACCACCCGCACACAGCAGATGGATGGTAAGCCATATATTGTAGACACGAAGGTGAAATCTGATCAGCGTCCGTCGGCCTATTCGTATGCCAATGTGAGCATGGGTTATGATTTAGACTCTATGAGCGTTATCACGGCTACAATGAGTTCTTCCAAATGGTTAATGAAGTCACGCTCGGACGCTACTACTTCCATGGGGTTTGAAAATATGAGCAGCAACGCCTATGGCACCGATCTGGAAGCCGACAATAACAGTAACAATCTGAATGTTGAAACCGACTATCAGCGTTTCTTCAACAAGCAACGCACGCACAGCCTCACGCTGAGTTATCAATATGCGTTGTCGGACAGCAAGAGTAACAGCCACTCCACCTACAGTCCCATAGATGGTTATCTGCCTGAAGGCCTCTCAGAGTATCGCTCGGCCGGCAAGCCGCGAAGCACGGAGCATACGGCACAACTGGATTATGTGTTGCCGTTCAGCGATAAGCATAAGATTAATGCAGGTGCAAAGTATATAGCCCGTTCCAACCATGCCTGCTCGGGATGGTATGATCTGGCAGACGGCACGAGCACCTATAACGAGACGAACAGCTCCGACTATAAGAACGATCAGAAAATCATGGCATATTATTCTGAGTATGTGGGCAACTTTGGTAAGTTCGGTGCCAAGACCGGATTGCGCTTTGAGCGTACTTGGGAGCACATCGCATATAAGTTAGGGCAGAAAGATGACTTCAGCCGTAACTATAACAACCTTGTGCCTTCGGCATCGTTTACTTATAATATTACGCAGGGCATGAACTTAGGCGTGAACTATGGTATGCGCATCGCGCGTCCGGGCATAGGCTACCTTAATCCTTACGTAGATAAGAGTCAGACCACACAGATTACTTATGGCAATCCGCAACTGAGCGTGGAGAAGTCGCATAACATTCAGTTGGTGTATAACATGTTTTCCACTAAGTTCTCTATGAACGTTACGCTCGGAGAGTATTTTTGCAACAATGGCATATCGCAATACTCGTTCCTGAAGGATGGCATACAGAACATCACATACGGCAACGTAATGCGCTCGCGATGGACGAACCTTAATACTTACCTTAACTGGGCACCCTCGACGAAGACACGCATCATGGCCAACTTGACAGGCGACTATGGCGACATGCGCAGCGATGTGGTAGGAGCAAGAAACCATGGTTGGCAGGCCTCTGGCTATGTGGGTTTGGACCAAGAGATGTGGTGGAAACTGAAGCTGAACCTCGGCGTGTGGGCCACAACACACCATTATGCTCCGCAAGGCATTGACCAGGGAGCCATGCAGTTTGGCTTTGCCACCCTTACCAAGAATTTCTGTAAGGACAGGCTCACGGTGGCCCTCTCTTATTCAGGCCCGCTCAGGGGCAGGTTTAAGACAAAAACGTATACGGAAGGCAAGGACTACATCACGCGGACGATGATGTCGGCTAACATTCAGTCTGTAGGCGTGTCGCTGACTTGGAAGTTCGGCAACGTTGGCAAGCAGTTCAGACAAGTGCAAAGCCGCATCAACAACGACTTCATGGAGAAGAGCCAAGGAAGCACCACATCTTCGCCAATGGACGGAAAGGGCGTAGAGCGGTGAGCGAAGCGTTATGCCAATAGGTTCATCGCTATGTTGTAGACCTCATCAAAACGGTTAATGATAAATTCAGCCTGAGCTTCTTGCAGGCTGCTGAGGCTGCCGTTGCCATAGGTCACGCCACAGGTATGTGAGCCGGCTGTGCGTCCCATTGTTATGTCGAACGCCGTATCGCCTACCACGAGGGCATCTTGAGGCTTCGCGCCATATTCCTTTAGTGTGCTGAGCACCATATCTGGGGCGGGCTTAGCATGCTCTACATCACTCACGGTGACGATGAAGCCAATGTATTGCGCTATGCCCATCTCATAGAGAAACTGCATAAGCGACGGCCGTCTGCGGCTGGTGGCTATGGTGAGCGTGCATCCCGCCTCATGCAGACGGGCCAGCGTGGCCTCTACACCGGGAAAGATGTCCACGGCACCGGCCACATTGTTCTTGCTGAAGATGCGCTCGTAGGTGTGCACGCATTCGTCGGCCTCTTCGCTGCTCATGTCATGCAGTTTAATGAAAGAGTCTTTCAGAGGCAGGCCTATGGTCTGCCGGCAAGCCTGGCGTGAGGGAACTTCGAGGCCCCGTTCGCTGAAAGTGGCTTGCAAAGTGCTCGTGATGAGCGGCTCGGTATCGGCTATTGTGCCGTCGAAATCAAGTATAATCAGTTTCATAACGTTAATCATTAAGGAACGAGTTGCGGCACCATGACGCAGATGGTCTTGGCTTTAACATAGTCGTAACTCACATACATAAATCCCCCATATCGGTTAGAGGCACCCCATGAGTTTTTCATGATGAAGAACGGCTGCCCGTTTTGGTCATGTGCCAGCCCGCATATCTCCATGCAATGGTCGTCGGTGGTGCGCTTGTTCTCAAAGTCTTGCTGTCGCGTCTGTTGTGTTACAGGCTGCTGTCCGGTAGTGAGCGTTGCCGTGCCCAGGTCGTATCTGAAGCCCGGCTCGGTGATGTCGCCCTCCCAGCACACGGGATGTCCGCTCTTGATGGTGCTTGTGATGAGCGTGAGCAGGCTGTCGATGGGCACATTCATATAGCTGTCTTGAAAATTGTTGTCGGGTACCTCCAGTATGAACGGCGCGCCGAAGGGGTGATGAGTGAAGCTGGTGAAGCCTTCATACTCATCGTCACGGCACACGCTGTGGGCAAACTGTACGGGTGTGTAGGTGGCGCCATAGAGATATACGCCCTTAGCCATGGGCTGTATGTTATCGTCTAAGAGCTTATCAGCTTGGGCGCTGAGTTGTTGCAGGCTACGGGCAGATGAGGCAAGCAGGGCGAGCTTGCGTGTTAGCGTACCGTAGTCGCATTGCGCATTGCCCTGAAAGGCATCATACTGATTGAGTCCGTAAGCCCCTATCAGATGTATCAAGCCCGGTGCCATGCCCCGCATAGAGATGCTTGTGGGGCGCCGGGTGAGAAAGGCGCTCACCGTCTTGGCCTTCAGAATCTGTCGGGCTACGAAGCTGGGCGAGAGGTTAACGGAGTCGCCCTGCATGATGTGCTGCGTCTCTATGGTGGCCAGCATGGCGTAGACCCAGCACAGCGGGCTCTTGCCCTGGTCTTTTACGGGCGTGGTCTTGAGCATCACGTCGGTGACAAACCGCTCTTTGCCGGGCTCGGTGCGCTTCTTGGCGCAGGAAGAGAGCATTGCCAGGATGATGATGAATATCGCTATTCTTTGCATGATGTTGCAAAGGTAATGAAAAAAGTGATAGCGTAGCGACTTATTAGCCAATCTTTTTGTAACTTTGCACGCGTTATGAATACGACAGAACAATATGAGGTGATGGCTCCGGTGGGCTCCATGGAGTCGCTCACGGCGGCTATTCAGGCCGGTGCCGACAGCGTTTATTTCGGCATTGGCAAGCTGAACATGCGGTCGCACTCAGCCAATCATTTCGACATATCCGACTTACGTGAGATTGCTTCCATTTGCGACAGCCACGGCATCAAGACCTATCTCACGGTGAACACCGTTATCTATGACGATGACTTGCCCACGATGCGCGAGATAATAGACGCGGCCCATGATGCCGGCATAACAGCTATCATAGCCTCAGACGTTGCCGTGATGAGCTATTGCAGGCAGCGCGGTGTGGAAGTGCACCTCTCTACGCAGCTCAACATATCCAACATCGAAGCCCTGAAGTTCTACAGCCAGTTTGCTGATGTGAGCGTGCTGGCCCGCGAGCTGAATATGGGTCAGGTGAAGAAACTGCATGAGGAGATCATCGAGCAGCATGTGTGCGGGCCGAAGGGTGAGCCGGTGCGCATAGAGATGTTCTGCCATGGTGCCCTCTGCATGGCCGTTTCGGGCAAGTGCTACCTGTCGCTTAACAACGCCGGTCGCTCGGCCAACCGTGGCGAGTGTATGCAACTGTGCCGCAGAAGCTATATCGTTACGGATGCCGACACGGGCACGCAGCTGGAGATAGACAATAAATACATCATGAGTCCTAAGGACTTGAAGACCATACGCTTTATCGATAAGATGATGGATGCTGGCGTGAGGGTGTTCAAGATAGAGGGCAGGGCACGCGGCCCGGAATATGTCTACACCGTGGTGAAATGCTACAAGGAGGCCATCCAGAGTGTTTTGGACGGCACGTTCACCGAGGAAAAGAAAGACGCATGGGACGAACGGTTGGCCAAAGTGTTCAACCGCGGCTTCTGGGACGGCTATTATCAAGGTCAGACCATGGGCGAGTGGAACAAGCATTATGGTTCTGTGGCAACAGAGAAGAAGGTGCTTGTAGGCAAGGTGATGAAGTATTTCTCACGTCTGAACGTGGCAGAGGTGGCAGTAGAGGCGTCAGACTTCAGCCTGGGCGACAAGTTGCTGATAACCGGACCCACCACCGGCGTGATGTATCTCGACGCCACCGAGATAAGATATGACCTGAAGCCGGTGAACAAAGCCCTGCAGGGACAGCGCGTGTCTATTCCCGTTAAGGGCAAGGTGAGACCTTCAGACAAGCTCTTCAAGCTGGTTGAGGTGACAGAGTGGAAAGAAGTTAAATAATTAAATGATATAGATAATGACCATCAACGAAGCACAAGACGAGGTTGTTGAGGAGTTTCAGGACTTCGACGACTGGATGGATAAATACCAAATGCTCATAGACTTGGGCAATGACTTGGATGAGTTGGACAGTAAATATAAGACTGACCAGAACCTGATAGACGGATGCCAGAGCCGTGTATGGCTGCAATGCGATTATAAGGATGGCAAGCTGGTGTTTACAGCAGACAGCGACGCACTTATAGTGAAGGGCATCATAGCCTTGCTCATACAGGTGCTGAGCGGGCATACCCCTAAGGAAATTCTTGATGCCGACCTCTACTTCATAGACAAGATAGGGCTCAGGGAGCATCTGTCGCCTACACGCTCCAACGGCTTGTTGGCTATGGTGAAGCAGATAAAGGCCTATGCCCTGGCGTATAGAACCAAAGAAGAAGCTGCCGAGAATGCGTAAGTTGCGCACCATAGAGATGCATCGCCTGAGCGTTGAGCAGTTTAAGGCAGCGCCCAAACTACCCCTCGTGGTGGTGCTCGACGACGTGAGAAGCCTGTATAACGTTGGTTCGGTGTTCCGCTCGTGCGATGCCTTCTGCGTGGAGCGCATCTGCCTGTGTGGCATTACAGCCTGTCCGCCACATGCAGAGATACATAAAACGGCACTGGGAGCAGAGGAGTCGGTGAGCTGGAAGTATTATGGCTCGGCCGAAGAGGCGGTGAGCGACCTGCAGGCTCAGGGCTACTACGTTTTTAGCATAGAGCAGGTGGAGGGTTCAACAAAACTGCAAGACATGGTGCTCGACCCCACCCGGCGCTATGCCGTGGTGTTGGGCAATGAGGTGAAGGGTGTTAGGCAAAGTGTGGTAGACATGAGCGACGGCTGCTTGGAGATACCGCAGTATGGCACAAAGCACTCGCTCAACGTATCGGTTACGGCGGGCATCATCGTATGGGAGTTTGCCCGTGCCCTGCGCATCAAGCCTAGCGTCTAGACCGCTTGCCCTTTTTGGTAAGCGGCTCGCTTATATATAATAAGGTGAAAAAGAATATGATGCCCGTTCCTACGCCTGTTATCACTCCCAATAGATAGTGGGCTTGAATGTAGACGGAGCCTGCGCAAAGCAGTAAGAAGAACGGCAGCAGAATGAGAAAGAGCCTGATGTTGCGGGCGTGAAGGGCCAGCAGCAGGATAATGATGCCCATGCCGGCTTGCGAAGCAGGGAAAGGCCGCGGGTCGGCCGCTTATCCGGCGGGCACTCTCTATGATGTGGTAGAATAATCCGTCGGTATATCCCGGACCGGGCAGGCTCTTGTAGTGATAATTAAAGTAGTCGTGAAGGTTCGGAAAGTGGCCTGCCACGATGTTCTTCAGTCCCACTGCCTCATAATAATAGGTAGATCCTGCCGTGGGAATGAAAATGAAAAGCACGAAATAAGCAAAGAACGCCCCCATGAGGATGAGCATGGCGCGCTCGAACTCGTTATATCTCCAGCCAAAATAATATAGGACGACAAGGACCAGAACGGGAAAGAACGACGCGTAACCCAGATACATCAATTCGCTGGGCACGCTTCCTGTCAGTGTGTGGCTGAGCGTCAGAGCCGGTTGACAGTCGAAGAACGACTGCTCAGAAGATGCTATGAGCCAGTCTAGCTTAGGAAAGGCACGGTTCAGCTCGTATATGTCGGCATACCACCAGGGCAGCAGCGACAGCTGGGCGGCTGCTCTTGTAAAGCGTGTCAGACGGCAGGGAGCCAGGCGGTATACAAGCCATAGCGCGGCCATGACAGCCACAATGCGCAGGCGGCCGAACACAACGGCTTCGGGGTGAGCCAGCTTGGTGTACGTGAACATGGCCAGCAGCAGCGTGAAAGCAATGTAGCCCACGGTAGCCCACTCGTAGGTGAAGAGCCCTTTTGGGGGCTTTTGCTCTATCTTAAACAAATCTTTTAAAAACGAATGACGCATGGATTGACGCAAGTAAAAATGAGTTCAGAGGATATTCTTATTATCGTTATTTATTCATAAAATCCCCCGAAACGTTTGCAAAGGTACAAATTATTTTGTTACTTTGCGTGTAAAACAAATATACATTTACTATGGGAAAGGGTAAGAAAGGTGGCAAGCGTCTCACAAAGAAGCAGCTTGCCGACATGCTGGAAGGCTTTTTCCAGACCCAGCCAGGAAAAACATTCAGCTATAAACAGATATTCAAGGCGCTGAAACTCACCACGCATCCGCTCAAGATGCTGGCTATCGACATCATGGAAGAGATGGCGTGGGACGATTTTCTGAGCAAAGTGGGCGATAATGCCTATGCGCTGAACACCAAGGGGCAGGTGCAGGAAGGCATCTTCATACGTAAGGCCAACGGCAAGAATACCTTCCAGCCTGACGATGGAGGCACGCCCGTCTTTGTGTCAGAGCGCAACTCCATGTCGGCCCTTAACGGCGACCGTGTGAAAGTGCAGTTCATGGCACGCAGACAGAAGCATATCAAGGAGGCTATGGTCATAGAAATCCTGTCGAGAGCCAAGGATACCTTCGTGGGTAGGCTGCGTGTGGAGCGCGATATAGCCTTTCTCGTTACGCAGAAAAATCTTTTCGTGCATGACATCATCATACCTAAGAAGAAACTGAAGGGCGGCAAGACCGACGATATGGCTGTGGTGAAGATTACCCAATGGCCCGACGCCGACCATAAGAATCTGGTGGGCGAAGTGGTGGATGTGCTGGGCAAGGCCGGCGACAACGATGTTGAGATGAACTCTATCCTGGCGCAATATGGTCTGCCATACGTCTATCCCAAGCGCGTGGAGGAGGCTGCTGAGAAGATTACGGGTGAGATTACGCCGGAAGACCTTGCTGAGCGCGAGGACTTCAGAGATACATGGACGTGCACCATAGACCCTCACGATGCCAAAGACTTTGATGACGCGCTTAGCTTTAAAAAACTCTCTGACGGCCTATATGAGGTGGGTGTGCACATAGCCGATGTGAGCCATTATGTGAAAGAGGGCGACATCATAGACCGAGAGGCGCAAAAACGTGCCACATCTGTATATCTTGTAGACCGCACCATACCGATGTTGCCGGAGCGCCTGTGCAACTTTGTGTGCTCTTTGCGACCCAATGAGGAGAAACTATGCTATAGCGTGATATTCAATTTGGATGATGAGGCCAACGTGAAGAGCTACCGCATCGTGCACACCGTCATCAAGTCGAACCGCAGATTTGCCTATGAAGAGGCACAGAAACTGCTGGAGGACAATGGTGTAGTAGATGGAACGGGCACCCCTGCGCCCCCTGCTCCGCCGTCGGGCTATGTGGGTGAGTATGCCAATGAAATTATCTCGCTCGACCGACTGGCCAAGAAGTTGCGGGCCAAACGCTTCAAGAACGGGTCGGTGAAGTTTGATTCAGAAGAGCTGCACTTTGACGTAGACGACAAAGGAAAGCCCATACGCTGCTACTTCAAGCGCTCTAAGGATGCCAACAAGCTTGTAGAAGAGTTTATGCTGCTGGCCAACAAAACCGTAGCCGAGAGCGTAGGCAAGGTGAAGAAGGGTGCCAAGGCCAAGACGCTGCCTTATCGTATACACGACAACCCCGACCCGCAGAAGCTTGAGAACCTGCGGCTCTTCTCTGCCAAGTTTGGTTATAAGCTCAAATCTTCAAGCACCAAAGGCGCCACGGCAAGAGCCTTGAACACGCTGATGGACGAGGTGACAGGCAAGAAAGAAGAAAAACTCATACAGACAGTAGCTCTGCGTGCCATGATGAAGGCCAAATATTCTGTTCATAACATTGGCCATTTTGGGCTTGCGTTTGATTATTACACCCATTTCACGAGCCCCATTCGCCGCTATCCCGACACGATGGTGCACCGCTTACTGACCCGCTATCAGGCCGGAGGCCGCTCTGCCAATAAGGATAAGTATGAGGAGCTGTGCGAGCATTGCTCTGATATGGAGCAGATAGCGCAGAATGCCGAGCGCGACTCCATAAAATATAAGATGGTGGAGTTTATGGGCGACCATGTGGGCGAGACTTACGACGCGCACATCAGTGGCATTCAGAGCTATGGCATATATTGCGAGATAGACTCCAATCACTGCGAAGGAATGGTTCCGATGCGTGACTTGGATGATGATTATTATGACTTTGACGAGAAGAACTATTGCCTTGTGGGTCGCAGGCACCATCACATCTATCAGTTGGGCGACCCTATCCGCATCAAGGTAGCCCACGCCAATCTTGAGCGTAAACAGCTAGACTTCACCCTTGTTGATGCCGATGGCAATGTCAAGAAGACTAGCGCGGCGCAACAAAGTCATCCCAAAGCGGTGAAAAGTGGGCGGAGCAGCCGGCGCAGGCGTAAGTAAAGGTATAGGCATAATATGCGCAGAAAAATATTCTTCAGTCATAAGGAAGAACTATGGAACAGCTGGAGCCACGCCGGAGGCATTGTCCTTGGCGTGGTTTTTGGCATCATCTTCCTGGTGTGGTGCTTCCGCATGCGCAACGGATGGGCTACGCTGGGCGTGTCACTTTATCTGTGCGGCATGCTCTTCAGCTATATAGCAAGTACCGTTTATCATGCCCTGAGTGCCCGCTCTGTATGGAAGGAGCGGCTTCGCAAATGGGACCATGCGGCCATATACTGGCACATAGCAGGCTCCTATTCGCCCATTACGCTCATCGCCTTGCGTCAGCAAGGTGCGTGGGGATGGGGCCTCTTTGGCTTTGTGTGGGCATGTGCCATAGCGGGAACGGTGTCGTCGTTCCATAAACTCAAGCCACACAGCAACCTAGAGACGCTGGCTTTCGTGGGAATGGGGCTCAGCGTGCTTGCCGCTTTCAAGCCTCTGATGGCCTGTGTGCCCCCAGCCGCCATCGCATGGATAATAGCTGAGGGCGTGATGTACATCACCGGAGCCGTGTTTTATTCCATCCGTCACCACAAATACATGCACACGGTGTTCCATTTCTTTGTGCTTGCCGGCTCCGTGTGCCATATCATAGCCATCTGGAGCATCTTGCTGAAGTATCTGTGAGCATCATTTCGTGAGCTTGTCAAAGAGCTCCTCCATACCGGCACTGGCGCCCTTCTTGATGTGCTGCACGTTTTTATATTGGCCCGTCATCACTTCTTCCGGATCGATAAGATAGATGGGCGTGCCCGGCTTTACATAATGTATCAGTCCCGCTGCAGGATAGACGTTGAGCGAAGTGCCGATGATAACGAATATGTCGGCCTCCATCACCTCGGCGGCAGCCGGTTCTATCATGGGCACACTCTCTCCGAAGAACACGATGAAAGGCCTTAACAACGACCCGTCGGCAGCCTTCGTGCCCGGCTTCACGTCACTGTGGGCTTCGTCTAGCTGCTCAATGTAGCTGGGGTTGTAAGGGTCACGGCTTGAGCACACCTTGGTCAGGTCGCCGTGAAGGTGTATGACGTGCGTGCTTCCCGCTTTCTCGTGCAGGTTGTCTACGTTCTGTGTAATCACTGTAACCCGATATCTTTCTTCCAGCTTGTGTATCAGTTCATGTCCCTTGTTAGGCTTGGCAGCCCACAGCTTCTTGCGAAGCATGTTGTAAAAGTTGGTTACAAGCACGGGGTCAGCCTCCCATCCCTCGTGTGAGGCCACTTGCTCCACGGGATAGTTCTCCCACAATCCGTCGTTGCCCCTGAAGGTTTTAAATCCACTTTCCACCGACATTCCGGCGCCGGTAAGAAACACTAACTTTTCTTTTTCCATGACTAACTGTTTTAGAAACTTAGCTTTAACTTTCCACAAAAATAGCTTTTTTTATTGAAACATATACACTTTGTGCGGGAAAAATATTATCTTTGCACCTAATTTAAATATATACAAATAATTAGAAGAAAGCAATGAATAAGGAAAGTTACGCATTGGGAATGACGATAGGCTATCAGCTGAAAGACTTGGGAGCCGAGGATATTAACTTAGATGACTTCAAGCAGGCCATAGCCGATGTCTTTGCAGATGCGCAACCGCAGGTTGCTCCTCGTGAGGCGCAGGCTCTTGTGCAGAGCTACTTACAGCAGAAGAGCGAGGAAAAGAGCAAGGCACTGCGTGCAGAAGGCGAGTCCTTCCTGGCTGCCAATGCCAAGCGCCCCGATGTTGTGGTGCTTCCCAGTGGCTTGCAGTATCAGGTTCTCAAGGCTGGCAACGGCAAGAAGCCCAAGGCAACTGACAAGGTGCGTTGCCATTACGAGGGCACTTTAATCAACGGAAAGGTGTTCGACAGCTCGTATAAGCGTGGCGAGCCCGCTGTGTTCGGCCTAAACCAGGTCATAGCTGGCTGGACCGAGGGTGTGCAGCTCATGCAGGAAGGTGCCAAGTATCGCTTCTTCATACCTTATAACCTGGCTTATGGTGAGCGTGGAGCAGGGCAGAGCATTCCTCCTTATGCCGCACTGGTGTTCGACGTTGAGCTACTTGAAGTTCTTTAACAGGCAAAAACAAACAATTATTATCAATAAGAAAATGAAAAAACTAACGGTAGTAGCCATGTTGGCTATCGCAGCCGCCACCTTCACTGCGTGCGGCAACTCATCTCCAAAAGCTGAGATGAAGAACGACATCGATTCTCTTAGTTATGCCATAGGCTTGGAGCAGAGCCAGGGCGTGCGCCAGTATCTTGAGCAGATGAATATCGATACGGCTTACATCGATGAGTTTGTGAAGGGTCTTAACGCTGGCGCTTTGTCACAAGACGATAAGCGCAAGGCTGCTTATAACGCCGGTGTGGCTATTGGTATGCAGACGGCCATGATGACAAAGGGCATCAACCGTCAGCTGTTTGGGGAAGATTCAACCAAGACAATATCTCTTAGGAACTTCCTCGCAGGCTTTGCTGCCGGTGCAACAGGCAAGAACCAGAAGATGGATCTTATGCAAGCCCGCACCATAGAGCAGATAAAGGCTCAAGCTATCCAGTCGCAGGCTGCCGAGAAAAAGTATGGCAAGAACAAGAAAGTGAACGAGCAGTTCATGGCTGCCAACGCTAAGAAGCCCGGCGTGCAAAAGCTTGCCAACGGCGTGCAGTATAAGGTTGTAAAGGCCGGCAAGGGTGTTGTGCCTACCAAGAACGATATGGTGAGCGTGAACTACACTGGTAGAACCATCGACGGTAAGGTGTTCGACACTACTCAGGGCAAGCAACCTGCTCAGATGCCTGTAGGCCAAGTGATACCCGGATTTACCGAAGCGCTCACCCACATGCCTGTTGGCTCAACATGGGAGGTATACATCCCGGCAAGCCAGGCTTATGGTGCCAACAGCCCAAGTGCTGACATCAAGCCTTTCTCTGCCCTTATCTTCACTGTAGAACTGCTTTCTGTAGAGAAGAATCCGAGCGCCGGCGCTAAGCCTGCAGCCCAGGTCGGCGCAAATAAAGGCAAATAACATATTGACAAACAAATGATTTATAGGAGTTATCCACATGTGCGGATAACTCCTTAATATATTAAAGCATTTGACAAAAAAATGAAGAAACAAGCATTTTTACTGGCAGCTCTGCTGGTCATGGGCGGCGTCCTGGCCCCTCTGTCTGCCAAGGACAAAAAAGAAAAAAAGCCACAGCCCGTGGCTGAGAAACCCACATTAGAGCTGAAAAGCCATGCCGACACGCTGAGCTATGTGGCTGGTATGTCGCTCACCAATGGCCTGATGCATTATCTGAAGCAGCAATTTGGTGTCTCTGAGGCCGATATGCCTAACTTTATCAAAGGTTATACAGAGGCCGTCAGCCACTTAAAGGATGCCGGACGCAAGGCTTATGTTGCCGGAATGCAGATAGCACAGATGGTAAACGACCGTATGTTGCCCAGTCTGAAGGCCGATTTTGCCCCGGTAGACTCCATCTCCGACAGTCTGGTATATGCCGGTTTCGAGGCTTCTTTGCGCAACGATACCACCAAATACACCTCGGCAAAGGCCATGTCAGCCTTTCAGGAATATCGTGCGGCTGTAGAGAAGAAGAAAAATGATGCCGTGAAGGCCGAAGGCGAGAAGTTCTTGGCCGAGAATGCCAAGAAGCCGGGAGTGGTGACACTGCCCGATGGCCTGCAATACAAGATTATCACCAAGGGTACGGGAGCCATACCTAAGGCCACAGACAAGGTAGAAGTTGTTTATGAGGGCACGCGCCTGGATGGCGTGGTGTTTGATGCCACGAGCCGTCATGGCCGCAAGTCGGATGTGTTTGAGGCCGGACGTCTCATCAAGGGATGGACAGAGGCGCTCACCATGATGCCGGTTGGCTCTAAGTGGGAGCTGTACATACCTTACGACCTGGCTTATGGCACAAATGGCGCAGGGCGTGACATCCGCCCGTATGAAACGCTTGTGTTCACCCTCGAGCTGGTGAAGATTGATAATGAAGCATCCCAATCAACAGGCGCACCAACCAAGTCGGCAGCCAAGCCTGTTGTTCCGACAGCCAAGAAGCGCGTTGCTCCGGCTGCCAAAACGCCGGCTAAGAAGCGTAAATAATTACTCTATATTGACAAAATGCGCCCTTGTGGCGCATTTTTTGTTTCTTTTTGTTGTTTGTATCATTTATTTTATCTACTTTTGCTTTCAAATTGTAAAGCATAAATATTTAGATTACAACTTTAATCTATTCGTTTGATGGATAAAATAGACAAACTAGACAAGAAGATACTGGGCATACTGTCGCAGAATGCCCGTATTCCCTTTAAGGATGTAGCAGCAGAGTGTGGCGTGTCAAGGGCAGCCATACACCAGCGTGTGCAGCATTTAATAGAGAATGGAGTGATAACCGGCAGCGGATTCGACGTTAATCCTAAGAGCCTGGGCTATAGTACGTGCACCTATATAGGCATGAATCTGGAGCGCGGAAGCATGTACAAGAAGGTTGTAGAGCAGCTTTACACCATTCCGGAGATTGTGGAATGCCACTTCACCACAGGCCCTTACACCATGCTCATCAAGCTTTATGCCAAGGACAACGAGCAACTCATGGACTTGCTCAACAACCAAATGCAAACCATTCCCGGTGTGGTGAGCACCGAAACGCTCATCTCTCTTGAACAGAGCATCAAGCGCGAGATACCCGTAAAGACTGAAGACTGACGATGGAATACACGCTTAGCTCGCACCTCACAAGTGCTTATAACAAGTATCCGGAGTCTGAGCACCGCCCTGTGATAGGGCTTACAACAAATTATACCGACGGAGATGCTACGCTGCGCGATAAATATTACGAGCAGATAGTGGCAGCCGGAGGCACGCCCGTGCTCATTCCGCCCATTGCAGACACCGATGTCATTGTGAACACACTGGAACATCTCGACGGACTGTTGCTCACCGGAGGGGCTGACTACAACCCTCTGTGGTGCGGCGAAGAGCCTTCTGAGAAGCTGCATGGCATCAACGCCCACCGCGACCTGCCTGAGATGCTGGTCACGCAACTGGCCTTCAACAGGCAGATACCTATGCTGGGCATTTGCCGGGGCATACAAACGCTGGCCATGACGCTGGGCGGACGGGTGAGCCAGGACATAGCCGAAGAGCGCAAGCGCGGGCAAATTAGGCTGCAGGAAGCGGCAGCTCAGCGCAAGGGCAGCAAGGTACAGGTGGCTCAGACACTGCTCCCGCTCATCAAGCATTCGCAAGATGCCGACCGCACCGAGGCCACACACAGCGTGCGCTTGCAGCCAGACAGCATTCTGTATGCGCTTTATCACACAGAAAAAATCTTCGTAAACTCCTTCCATCATCAGGCCGTGGCCGACCCAGGCTCACGCTTCAGAGTGACGGCACAGTCGCCCGACGGTGTCGTAGAGGCCATAGAGAGCCGTGAGTTCAAGCCCATCATGGGCGTGCAATGGCATCCGGAGTGGCTCGGAACAGACGGTCTGCCCATCTTTAAGTGGCTCGTCAACCAGGCCAACAACTTCTATATAGCCAAGAAGCTGCATCACCGCGTGCTCACCCTCGACACTCATTGCGACACGCCCATGTTCTTTCCACAGGGCATACACTTCGACCATCGTGACGACCGAATACTCGTAGACTTGCATAAGATGACCGATGGCCGGCAGGATGCCGTGACCATGGCCGCCTATCTGCCCCAACCCAAGATAGGCGAGACTTTCTCTTCGAAGGTGAACGTGGCCTATGCGCGGCGCGTAAGCGGCAATGTGCCTGACCCAATAACGCCCGCTTCTTATGCCGACTTGATATTCGACACCATAGAGGGCATCGTACGGAAGAACTCCAGATATATCAGCATAGCCCGGACACCCGCCGATCTGTATGAAGACAAGCGCAAAGGGCGCAAGAGCATCATGTTTGCCATAGAGAACGGACTGGCTCTTGAGCACAACATTGCCAACGTGAAGCACTTCGCGCAGCGCGGTGTGGTGTACATAACGCTTTGCCATAACGGCGATAACGACATCTGCGACTCGGCGCGCGGCTGCGATACGCACCACGGCGTGAGCGAGTTTGGCGAGAAGGTGATACGTGAGATGAACCGTCAGGGCATCATGGTAGACCTCAGCCATGGCGGTGAGAAGTCGTTTTATGACGCACTCGACATCAGCACCATGCCCATCGTGTGCAGCCACAGCAACTGCAAGGCACTCTGTGACGTGCCCCGCAACCTGACCGACGACCAGCTGCGGGCCCTTGCCAAGAAGGGTGGGGTGGCACATACCACGCTCTATCATGGTTTTCTGAAGGCAGATGGCGAAGCTACAGTGCTCGATGCGCTGGCTCATTTGGAGCATGCCATAGCCATTATGGGCATAGACCATGTGGGTCTGGGCACCGACTTCGACGGTGATGGAGGCATCTGCGGACTGGCCGACTCGTCAGAAATGATAAACTTCACGCTGCATCTGCTGCGGCGAAAGTATTCTGAGCGCGACATAGAAAAGATATGGGGAGGCAACTGGCTGCGTGTCATGACGCAGGTGCAGTCGGTAAGACGATAGACCCAAGTCTGTTTCTCGGCGCACGGAAACAACTTTTCAGACAATAAAAGAAAGAATTGTATATGAAGAAACAAGTATTTTTCATCATGCTCGCCTTGGCATTTACCATCACGGGAGCATCGTGCAAAGGCTTCAAGAAGAGCCAGTCCGATGCCGACACTGTGGCTGTAAATCCGGTAGGACCGAAGTTCAATGCCGACTCTGCCTTGGCTTTTACCGACGCGCAGTGCCAGTTTGGACCACGCGTCATGAACTCTGAGGCGCATGACAAGTGCATGGAATGGATTGTAAGTAAGTTTAAGCAATATGGATGCAAGGTCACTACGCAAAAGGCCGACCTGAAAGGTTGGGACGGGAAGACTCTGCATGCCACCAACATCATGGCCAGCTACAACCCTGGGGCCACCACGCGCATACTGCTGTGTGCCCATTGGGACAGCCGTCCTTGGGCCGACAACGACCCCGACTCTACCAAGCATAAGGAGCCGGTCATGGCTGCCAACGACGCGGCAAGCGGCGTTGCCGTCATGCTGGAGGTGGCCCGGCAACTGCAAGCCGATAAGAAGCTGAAGCTGGGAGTAGACTTTGTGTGCTTCGATGCCGAAGACTATGGCTTCCCGCAGTGGGCCGACGGCGTAGACCCCGGCGACACTTGGGCGCTCGGCGCACAATATTTTGCTGCCAATCTGCCCAAAGGCTATGAGGCACGCTACGGCATCTTGCTCGACATGGTGGGCGGCGAAGGCGCCTCTTTTTATAAAGAAGGTATGTCTAAGCAGTATGCCAACGCCATCGTAAACAAGGTTTGGGCCGCCGCAAAGACCGCAGGCTATGGCAGCTACTTCCCCGATGGCGACGGCGGAGCGGTTACCGACGACCACATACCCCTTAACCAGAAGGCCGGCATACCCACCATCGACATCATACCTTATTATCCTGACTGCACAGCCAGCAGCTTCGGACCGACGTGGCACACTGTGAGCGACACCATGGAGCACATAGACAAGAACACGTTGCTGGCCGTTGGACAAACCGTGTTGCAGGTGCTGTATACAGAAAAGTAGTTGGGTCGTCAGACCATCAGCATAGATGAGAGCAAGGACTTCTTTGCTCTCATTTTGCGTCTTGGGGCATGAGACCTTAGCCCCACAAGGTCTGCGTAAGACGGATGAGATGAATAAAGACGATAATCAACTGCTGTTTGCCCGTCCCTTGCAAGTCTTTGGCCGGGCCAGAATGCCCTTCTTGCCTCACAAAATGCATGTTTTCGTTGGCCGATAATGCCTATATGGAGCAGCAAAAAGGCCCTTTTCGCATCACGAAAAGGGCCTTTTTGCTATTTGCTTGATACACAATGCTTTGCGCAAAGCATCGTATCTATAGCCTGATAACTTGTTCCGGCTGCTGAAGATACACTTTCTTATGTAATGATTACAATATCTTTGACCTATATAGCCAGCCTGTTCTACTTATATTTTGTCGCCGTAGCACAAGTCGCCTGCGTCACCGAAGCCCGGCACAATATACTTGTGCTCATTCATTCCGGGGTCTATGGCAGCGCACCAAATGGTGGTCTTGTCATCAGGGAAGGTGGCTTTCACGTGGTCGATGCCCTCAGGTGTGGCGATGATGCAGCACACGTCGATGTGCGTTGGCTTGCCTTTAGTGATGAAAGCCTTATAGCCCAGTTCCATGCTTCCGCCCGTAGCGAGCATCGGGTCGGCTATGATGAGGTGCTTCTTCTCTATGCTTGGCGTGGCAAGATATTCCACGTGTATGCCCACCTCGTGCCGCTCGGCATCCTTATATTCGCGATAGGCCGACACAAAGGCGTTGCCGGCGTGGTCGAAAACGTTGAGAAAGCCGTTGTGGAAGGGCAGTCCGGCGCGGAAGATAGTGGCCAGAACAATCTTGTCGGTGGGCAGGTTCACCTTGGCAATGCCCAGGGGCGTGGCCACCTCACGCTCTTCATAGTGCAGCGTCTTTGACACTTCGTAGGCCTCAAATTCGCCTATTCGCTGAATATTGTTACGGAAAAGTAGGCGGTTTTTTTGATAATCCACATCGCGAATCTCAGCCAGATACTGGCTTATAATGGAGTTTGTCTCACTTAGATTAATGATTTTCATTATACTTACATTTAAGATTATTGCCTGCAAAAGTACAAAAAAATCTGATAATGTACGCTCTGTGCCTGTCAAAACCGCTAAAAAGTTGGAGCCCACTTCCCCATTTGGCTTGGTCGCCGGCCCCTCCGCGTTCGGCCCCTCCTATGCTTTGACAATGCGCAAGAAGTTATTTGAGGCACCGCTTTTTTGCAAAGTGCAAGTGTCAAAAGTTGCTGTCAGCATTTTGTTTTACACCTTTTAACTCAAAATGTGTTTTTTCACACGCTTTTTCAGTGTGCAATTTTTGGCGATATATCATAAAATACGTACCTTTGCCGTGCTTTAAAGAGATTGTAAAAATCAATTTTCCAACTAAATACATAAACTAATGGCAAAGTTTGACAAATCAGTTTTAGCAAGCTACGGAATTCAGACAGGTACTGCTGAGGTTCTGTACAATCCTTCTTATGAGGTGCTGTTCAATGAGGAGACCAAGGAAGGCCTCGAGGGCTATGAAGTTGGCCACGAGACTGAGCTGGGTGCTGTAGACGTGTTCACGGGTATATACACCGGCCGTTCTCCTAAGGATAAGTTCATCGTTGATGATGAAACTTCTCACGACACCGTGTGGTGGGATTCTGAGGAATATCACAACGACAACCACCGCGCTACTAAGGAGGCTTGGAATGCCGTAAAGGATATTGCCAAGAAGGAGCTGTCCAACAAAAAACTGTATGTCGTAGATGGCTTCTGCGGCACACACCGCGACACACGTATGAAGGTTCGCTTCATCGTGGAGGTGGCATGGCAGGCTCACTTCGTCACAAATATGTTTATCCGTCCCAAGACAACAGCTGACTTCGAGCAGGAGCCTGACTTCATCGTTTACAATGCCTCTAAGGCAAAGGTGGAGAACTGGAAAGAGCTCGGCCTGCACTCTGAAACTTGTGTGATGTTCAACGTCACCAGCAAGGAGCAGGTTATCATCAACACATGGTATGGCGGTGAGATGAAGAAGGGTATGTTCTCTATGCAGAACTACTTCCTCCCCCTGAAGGGCATCGCTTCTATGCACTGCTCAGCCAACACCGATAAGAACGGTGAGAACACCGCTATCTTCTTCGGCCTCTCAGGCACCGGCAAGACCACTCTGTCTACCGATCCTAAGCGTCTGCTGATCGGTGATGACGAGCACGGTTGGGATGACAACGGCGTATTCAACTTTGAAGGTGGATGCTACGCTAAGGTTATCAACCTGGACAAGGATTCCGAGCCCGACATCTACAACGCAATCAAGAGAGATGCGCTGCTTGAGAACGTAACCGTTGATGCTAACGGCAAGATTGATTTCAACGATAAGACCGTTACCGAGAATACTCGTGTATCTTATCCTATCGACCATATTAAGAATATTGTACGTCCTATTTCTTCCGCACCCGCAGCTAAGAACGTAATCTTCCTGTCTGCTGATGCATTCGGCGTACTGCCTCCCGTATCTATTCTGACTCCGGAGCAGACCCAGTATTACTTCCTGTCCGGTTTCACAGCTAAGTTAGCTGGTACCGAGCGTGGTATTACCGAGCCTACCCCTACCTTCTCTGCTTGTTTCGGTCAGGCATTCCTGGAGCTGCATCCTACCAAGTATGCAGAAGAGCTGGTGAAGAAGATGGAGAAGAACGGTGCTAAGGCATACCTTGTAAACACCGGATGGAACGGAACCGGCAAGCGTATCTCCATTAAGGATACCCGTGGTATCATCGATGCTATTCTGAATGGTGCAATCAAGACCGCTCCTACCAAGAAGATTCCTTACTTCGATTTCGAGGTTCCTACCGAGTTAACCGGTGTTGATACCGGAATTCTGGATCCCAGAGATACCTACGCTGATCCTTCCCAGTGGGAAGAGAAGGCAAAGGATCTGGCTCAGAGATTCATCAAGAACTTCGCTAAATATGAAGGAAATGATGCAGGTAAGGCTCTGGTTGCTGCTGGCCCTCAGCTGTAATCTTACTTACAGACAAATGCAAATAGGAAGGCTGTCTCTTTGGAGGCAGCCTTTTTTGGTAAAAATTACAGTTGTAAAATAGAAACAGAGTAGATATAATATACTTAACCTGAGATGTGCGATAACTCTTACCAGTTTTGAACCTACATTTACTTTAAACGGGATTCCTATATTGCCAAGTGGCTGTCAAGCCCTCACTCCGCAAGGAGGATTGGAAGGGAAGGCAAAAGGTTGGTTGCGGTTACCCACCTAGCATTGCTAGGAGTCAAAAGGTAAGAGGCGGCATTTTGGGGATAACAATACAAAAGAGAGAGCAGTCCTTTGGGGCTGCTCTTTTAAAGCTTAATTATCAAATCAGGCGGGGATCATTTGAAGAAAAATTTGAAGAAAAACAGACTACTTGAGAATTATTATAAACTTCCGAAAGGACAGAGAATACAGCTGAAGAAATATCTGTGCATTTTAGCTGTGGCATTTCTTCTTTTTTTGCTTTTCCTAAATTTGTTACATAGCTGTGGCAGGGAGGGCACGGATACCCCCGAGATGTTGGAGACTTCGCCGCAGCATATCCCGGTAGTACAGAAACTTAAAAATGTATGGATCACGGATGCGGAAGCCGACCGGATCACTATTTTCTGTGACGGAGAGAAGGAGACCTTTTTCCTGGAGGCAGAAACAGAAGGTTCAGATTCTGTTCCGGCACCGGAGCAGATGCGGGAACAGCTGGCGGATGTAGAACTTACAGATGAACTGGTGAGTGCGGTTGTTCTGAAGACGGATAAGTTTACAGGAAGAGTGCTGTCAGCGAATGAAAACGGCATTGAGATCGAAGGCCGGGGCAGAATTCCTCTGGCAGAGGATTACAAAGGATATCGTTTGTATCGGGAGCTTACCATGTGCACGTTCGCGGATCTGACCTTTGGCTATGCCAATGCGGATTTTATCCAGGAGAATGGTGCGATCTGCGGTATTCTCTTAGCCAGAGAGGCGAATATGGAAGACATCCGGGTGTTGATCAAGACTTCGGATTATGTGGATATTTTGCATACAGAAGTAATACTGACGGCAAACAGCGATTTCCTGCTGCAATACGGAAGTGGGGAAAATATACAGGAAGAATTGTTTCCCAAAGGAGACAAGATTACCATAGACATGGACAGTGATTATTTTGTGGGGGAGCGTATCAGTATAGTTCCTGCAGTATTGACGGGCAGAATTCAGCTGCTTAGTGTAAACAGAAGCCAGGGAATACCTTCCTACAGAGGTCATATCGAACTGCTCAGAACAGCAGAGGGCATCGCCGTGGTGAATGAGCTGCCGTTGGAGGAATATCTCTTCAGTGTGGTACCAAGTGAAATGCCGGCATCTTATCCGTTAGAAGCCCTGAAAGCGCAGGCAATCTGCGCCAGAACCTATGCCTACGGACATATGCTCAGAGCAGGATACCCCCGGTATGGAGCCCATGTGGATGACAGCACTTCCTATCAGGTCTATAACAACATCACAGAGGCAGACAGCACCACTACGGCGGTAAAGGAAACCTACGGACAAATGATTTTGACAGACGAAGGCATTGTGGCGAACACCTATTATTATTCGACATCCTGCGGTGTGGGAACTACAGCAAGCATATGGAAGACTGTGGAGGCGCAGATGCTTGATTATCTGAAAAGCAGCCGGCTGAGCCAAAGCCCGGAGAATCCGGTGCAGACGGATGACGGGGCGGTAGCTGCAGGCAGTACGGAGATTACCGCGGAAACAACTGCAGAGGAGTTGAGCGAAGAAGAGTCCTTCCGGGATTTTATTACCCAAACTCATGCAGAGGATTATGAAGCGCAGGAAGGGTGGTACCGTTGGACATATACGGTAAAAGAGATCGATGTGGACCGGATACTTGAGACCCTGAAGAATCGTTATGAAGCCAACGGGAAGCTGATTTTGACTCTGAAGGATGGTGACTACAGCAGTCAAAACATAAAAAATTTTTCTAAGGTTACGGATATCACCATTGTAAAACGGGGACCCGGCGGTGTGGCAGATGAATTGGTCATTGCCACAGATAAAGGAACCTACAAGATCATCTCGGAATATAATATCAGAGCAGTACTATGTGATGGCGTGACCAGGGTGGTCAGACAGGACGGCAGTGAAGTAAGCATGCCCAGCCTCCTGCCCAGTGCATTTTTTGTGATTGAACCTAGCCATGATAAGAAAAATATGATAGGATATAACATTATCGGCGGTGGATTCGGCCATGGCGTGGGAATGAGCCAGAACGGTGCTAAAAATATGGCACTGCAGGGGCTTGGCGCGGAACAGATCCTTAACTTTTTCTATGAAGGATGCGAGATATGCTCAGGACAATAATCAGCATTTGGCGGGATTTTTCCAGCCAGATGAAAAAACAGAATATCAGCGCTTATGCATCGAGTACAGCATTTTTCCTGTTTTTGTCGGTGATTCCGATGCTGATGGTAGTCTGCGCGGTGATTCCTTATACCCCGGTGACGGAGCAGAATCTGATCACTGCACTGACAGATGTGACACCGGATATTGCGGATGCCATGGTGGAGAGTCTGGTCGTGGATGTGTATGAGAGTTCGGTTGGAATCCTGCCTGTGGCTCTGATCGCCATGGTCTGGTCGGCGGCGAAGGGTGTCATGGCACTGATGCGGGGATTAAATGCGGTCAATGGTGTGGACGAGAAGCGTAATTACTTCGTGATCCGTTTTATTGCAAGCTTTTATACGTTGATCATGCTTGTAGTGTTGATCTTGTCGCTGTTTTTTATGGTATTTGGCAATCAGCTGGTGGATATTGCATTACATAGGATTCCGCAGCTACAGATGTTTGTGAGTCTCCTGATGAATTTCCGCTTTCTGTTCGTATGGGCGGTGCTGATCCTTTTGTTTGGACTGATTTATACATATATCCCGGACACAAAGCTGAAATTCACGGAACAGGTTCCGGGAGCCTGCTTTGCTGCGGTAGTATGGAGTGTATTTTCCTGGGGATTTTCCATGTATGTGTCCTATGGAAATGGGTATAGTATTTACGGAAGTCTGACCATTATTGTGATCATTATGTTGTGGATGTATTTCTGTATGTATATCATTCTGATCGGTGCCTATCTGAACCGGTATTTCCGTCCGGTGAACAGGGTGCTGGTAAATCATGCCAGCAGTAAGAGCGAACTGGCGAGAGAGAACCGTAGACGCATCCGGGAGATCAAGAAGATCCAGCGCAGAAAAAAACATTATACGGAGATCGACAGGGATCCTAAGGAGAAGGATGAAAATCTGACAGACAGGAATTGAACTGCGGACGCAAATGTAGTACACTGATACGGAGAGGGCGAGGAACCTCTCCTGTTGTAGTTATAGTAAAAGAGTATCCGGAAGACGGATGCGGAAATGAGGATAAATATGGTAAAGAAAAACACCTGGGAGACCTATTCTTCCAAACAGTTAAAAGAGCTGGAGAAAATAAACGCACAGTATCGTGATTTCTTAGACAACGGTAAGACCGAGAGAGAGTGCATTGACACCATTGTCAATACCATTGAGAAGTCCGGTTACCGTGAACTGGAGAGCCTGATCAAAGAGGGCACTGCTCTTAAAACCGGAGATAAGGTATACAGCGTATGGATGAACAAATCCATCGCCATGTTCCAGATCGGCCGTAAACCCATGACAGAGGGCATGAACATCCTCGGAGCCCATATCGACAGCCCCAGACTGGATGTAAAGCAGAATCCCCTGTATGAGGATGGCGGATTCGCTTATCTGGACACCCATTATTACGGTGGTGTGAAGAAGTACCAGTGGGTGACTATTCCCCTGGCAATCCATGGTGTGATCGTGAAAAAAGACGGTACCTGTGTAGAGATCAATATCGGCGAGAACGAGGATGATCCTGTATTCTTTGTATCCGATCTGTTGATCCATCTGGCACAGGAGCAGCTGGAGAAAAAGGCAGCAAAGGTCATCGAGGGCGAAGCTCTGGATATTATCGTAGGCAACAAGCCTCTGCTGATTGATAAAAAGGATAAGAAAAAAGATGAGAAAGAAGCCGGAAAAGAAGCGGTAAAGGCAGGTGTTCTGGATATCCTGAAAGAGACCTATGACATTCACGAAGAAGATTTCGTCTCCGCAGAGTTAGAGATCGTTCCCGCAGGCAAAGCAAGAGAAGCAGGCTTTGACCGCAGCATGACACTGGCTTACGGACAGGATGACAGAGTCTGTGCATACACTTCCATGCAGGCAATGTTAGACAGTGATGTGACCGACCGTACTATGTGCTGTATCCTGGTGGACAAGGAAGAAATCGGTTCTGTCGGTGCTACCGGCATGCAGTCTCATTTCTTCGAAAATGCTGTAGCAGAGGTCATGAATCTGACAGGCGAATACAGCGAACTGCATGTGAGAAGATGCCTGGCACACAGCTGTATGCTGTCTTCCGATGTCAGCAGTGCTTTTGATCCTACCTATGCGTCCAGCTTCGATAAAAAGAACGTGGCATACTTAGGCGGCGGTATGGTCATCAATAAATTCACCGGAGCCAGAGGCAAGTCCGGTTCCAACGATGCCAATGCGGAGTATCTGGCACATCTGCGCCATATCTTCGACAAGGCAGAGGTGAACTTCCAGACTGCAGAGCTTGGTAAGGTCGATTTGGGCGGCGGTGGAACCATCGCATATATTCTGGCATTGTACGGCATGAACGTTATCGACAGCGGTGTGGCAGTGCTGAACATGCATGCACCCTGGGAAGCTACCAGTAAGGCCGACGTATATGAGACATATCGCGGATATAAAGCATTTGTGGAAGGAGCGAGCCTGTAATGGCAGAGACGACCGAACTGAAAAAATCAGACTTTTACTTTGATCTGCCCCAGGAACTGATCGCGCAGGATCCGCTGGAGGATCGTTCTTCCTCCAGGCTTCTGGTGCTCGATAAAAATACAGGAGAGCTCTCTCATCATATTTTCCGGGATATTATCGACTATCTGCATCCCGGAGACTGTCTGGTGTTAAACAACACCAAGGTTATTCCGGCGAGACTTTTAGGAGAGCGGGAAGGTACTGGCGGACATGTGGAAGTCCTTTTGTTAAAAAGAAAAGAAGCGGATGTCTGGGAGACACTGGTAAAGCCTGGCAAAAAATGTAAGCCCGGTCAGCGCCTGAGCTTCGGAGACGGACTGCTAAAGGCGGAAGTGCTTGAGACTGTAGAAGAAGGCAATCGTTTGATCCGTTTTGAATATGAGGGTATTTTTGAAGAGGTATTGGACAAGTTAGGTGAGATGCCCCTGCCTCCTTATATCACTCATAAACTGAAGGATAAGAACCGTTATCAGACCGTTTATGCAAAATATGAGGGCTCTGCGGCAGCGCCTACAGCGGGTCTCCATTTTACCCGGGAATTGTTGCAGCAGATCGCGGACAAGGGCATTAAGATCGCTTATGTGACCTTGCATGTGGGATTAGGGACTTTCCGCCCGGTGAAGGAAGAAAATGTGCTGGAGCATCATATGCATTCCGAGTATTATCAGGTGACGGAGGAAGCAGCGAACACGATCAATGAGACGAAGAGAAATGGTGGTCGTGTGATCTGCGTGGGTACCACCAGCTGCCGTACCGTGGAGAGTGCCGCGGACGAGCAGGGCATGGTACAGCCCGGCTGTGACAATACTGAGATTTTCATATATCCCGGATATCGTTTCAAGGTGCTGGATGCACTGATCACGAATTTCCATCTGCCGGAGTCTACTCTGGTAATGCTGGTATCGGCACTTGCGGGTAGAGAACATATCCTGCACGCCTACGAAGAAGCAATCCATGAAAAATACAGATTTTTCAGCTTTGGAGATGCCATGTTCATTGCTGACTTAAAAGGAGAAAAATAATGGAAGAAAGAAGACGAAGCAAGCGTACAGAAATGAGTTCCACCCTGATGGTAAAACGCCTGGACCAGGGAGACATGCAGGAAGTCAGCATTGACATCGTAGATGTATCTCCCAACGGAGTGGGATTTTTGTGCAAGGAAGTGTTAAGTATCGGTGCAGTGTATGAATCGAAGCTGAGGATTTGGACGCATGAAGTGTTGCATGCGTTCTTACAGATCGTCAGGATCGAAATGAAGAGAGATTCTTATATGTATGGGGCTGTCTTCATCGGAATGCCGGAGAGCGATGCGGCAAGAATCCGCGTATATCAGACAGTCAATGATGAGAAGTAGTAAGAGACGTAAAATGGCAGTCAGTGTAATGGCTGCTATTTTACTTGTATTGTTATATCGGCTCATTTTTGTGTTTTCCGGTCAGGATGGTGAGGAATCCGGCTCACTGAGTGCTATGATCTCGGAAAAATGTGCAGAGCTTCTGAATGCTATCTCCGGGAAACACTGGACGCAGAATGTCCTCGACAGTATGGCGGCTTATTTTGAACATCCCATCCGTAAGCTGGCCCATTTTTCTGAGTATGCCTGCATGGGAGTGTTATTGTACGGCGTGTGGAGACCCTGGAAGGAGAGAGGACGGAAGCTGTATCTTTTGATCGTGTGCTGGGTGTTTGTCTCCGCCGGAGCGGATGAATTCCACCAACTGTTCATTCCGGGACGCTATGGGTGTTTTGCCGATGTGGTGCTGGATACCTGTGGTGGTGTGTTCGGACTGTTCGTATGTGTCTGTGTGGAGAAAATGGTGCGGCGAAGGAAACAGAAGTCGGGTTTCTAGTTCTTGTTGTGCAGACTGTAGCCCTTTTCACGAAGAATCTTCGTGGATCTTTCGATGGCTTCTTCCTGATAGAATTCAATGCGCAGCACGCCGCCCTCGTACTCCCGGTTATGGACGATGCCGATGTTTTTGATACTGATATTTTTCAGGGCGAGAATCGTAGCCACGGCTGCAATCTCACCGGGTTCGTCGGCAATGTCGATGGTAATGGCATAGGAACTCTTCAGAGGACCGCTGGCGGTATTGATGAAGGAATCACGGTAGATTCTGGCACTGTCGAACAGCTCGTACAGATCATCACCGCGTTTGGCGTTTAGTTCCTGTTGGATTCCCTGGAGGGAAGCAATGTAGGAAGATAAAAGTGTCGAAATGTTTTCTGTATTCGTCAGACAGATCTGCTGCCATACCGCAGCGGAGGAGGAGGCGATTCTGGTGATATCCTTGAAGCCTCCGGCAGCGATCATTTTCATCAGCCCATCTGCAGAATCCTTGTCCCGCACCAGATTTACCAGAGAGGCTGCAATGATATGGGGCAGGTGACTGACTGCAGCAGTGACGTAATCATGCTGTGTCGGATCCAGGATCAGGGGAATGGCTCCTAACTGCTGCACCAGATTCTTATAATCCGTGACCTTATTCTCCGGAACGGAAGCTGTGGGGGTGAGAATGTAGTAGGCATTCTCCAAAAGGACGGCTTTGGAATTAATAAAGCCCACCCGGTCACTTCCCGCCATGGGATGACCGCCGATAAACTGTCTTTCCAGACCGGCTTTTTTGATCTCCTTATGGATCTCGCTCTTGACACTTCCCACATCGGTGAGCAGGGTCTTCGGTGAGAGAATTTTTTTTACAGCGGAAAGGTTTTCGTCATTTTTCTGCACCGGAGCACAGAGGAATAGATAATCGCACGTGGAAAAAGAAGCATCGATTTTCGTGGTGATTGTATTGGCTACGCCGCACTGGGAAGCTTCACTTAAGGTGTCTGCGTTAATATCGTATGCAATGATCTGAGAATGGGGGAGATTCTGACGAATCGCCCGGGCGATGGAGCCACCGATCAGACCCAGACCGATAAAACCAAAGGTAAGAGTACTCATTATAGTTTTCCTCGATTCTGTTATTTACTGTAAACAAATAGTAAGACAAAGTCGGAAGATGTCTGTTTGTTCTTCAACCACTATAGCAAATTAACGTGCGAAAATCAAGAGAGGGTATACTCTTTTCTGATATTTTCATATTTGCTTGCAAGTGTAATTGAAATATGGCAAGATGTAACTGTTCCTAAATATGCAGAAATTGTGGAAAGCCGATCTTACATTTACGAGTCGGTTTCGGAAAAACAGGAGGACTCTATTTATGCATTCACCTTTGGAAATTGCAAGAAACTATATAGAAGTCGGAATCCATAAAGTAAATCTGTCGATCTTCAAGACAATTTTATTGGGATTCTTCGCCGGTATGTTCATCGGCTTTGCGGGAATCGCATCCACGACGGCATCCAGCACCATTGGCATCGCATCGGTGGCAAAGCTGGTGGGCGCTGCAGTATTCCCGGCAGGTATGGCTATGGTACTTGTGGCGGGCAGTGAACTATTCACCGGTAATAACCTGATCATACTGGCAGTATGGGAGAAGAAAGTCACCGTATGGAAAATGTTGAAAAACTGGCTGTTTGTCTATATCGGCAACTTTCTCGGCGCTGCGTTTGTAGCGGTGTTGGTAGTAGTGGGACGGACACCGGATCTCTTCGGAGAGCAGCTTGCACAGGCAATAGTCAATGCTGCTGCAGCCCGGACGAATTTAAGCGTGGGAGAGGCTTTCGTGCGAGGCATTCTGTGCAATATTCTGGTGTGTATTGCGGTATGGATGTCTTTTGCGGCGAAGCGAGTTTCCGGCAAGCTTCTGACCAGTTATTGGCCTGTCATGCTGTTTGTATTATGCGGTTTTGAACACAGTATCGCAGATATGTATTTCGGTGTATGCGGTCTGCTGACAGCACAGGCCTACGGAATTACCGCAGAGAGCCTGACCTGGTTCAATTTCCTTGTAAAAGCCCTCTTGCCTATCACTCTGGGTAACATCGTAGGCGGTGCCGGAATTGTCGGATGCGGTTACTGGCTGGCATACCTCCACAGAACCCCCTATTCCGCAGACACGACAGCTGCCGAGCAGGAAGAGATTGATATTGCAGAAGAATATTAAATTGAGAGTTACGAGCCATGCAAAGTCAAAACGGAAACAGCGATCTGGGAGCTTGCTCACAAGTCGCTGTTTTTGTTTTTGACTATATATGGCGACAGCCGTCAATGAAATAAATGTGGAGCGTCCTTTGCGACACATTTATGAA